>Ga0187860_1000022_pt1 | contig 138703 bp, 109 predicted proteins | sample June2016WEW_10_4_FD_132981 | JGI IMG/M metagenome (GOLD analysis project Ga0187860, IMG submission 132981) | Peatland microbial communities from SPRUCE experiment site at the Marcell Experimental Forest, Minnesota, USA - June2016WEW_10_40 | ecosystem: Environmental > Terrestrial > Soil >...
CGTGCCAACCGCAAGGAGGCAGGCGCTCAAGGTATGACTCATGATTGGGGTGAAGTCGTAACAAGGTAGCCGTAGGAGAACCTGCGGCTGGATCACCTCCTTTCTAAAAGAAAAGGGAGCACGGCCTGTTTCGGTAGCAGGCACGGCTCTCCATAGGCCTCTCACGGGGCCGTTCGGCTGCTCAAACTCCGGGCGAGAAATCGCACGGAGAAGCCTTCGGGTTCTGGCCTGTCTCATTCGATTCGCTCAAAGAGTTTCAGACAAACGCAAAGCCCCGGTTCGATGAACTCGAACCGGGGCTTTTTGTTTTTGCGCCGATCGCGCGCGGGCTGCGACTAGTCGTGATCGCCGAGCGCGTCGAAGAGGAAGGGCAACACGTGGATGTGCTCTTCCTGCACCGCCTGCAGCTCGTTGGGGTCAATGCCGAGGGCCTGGACGATCGTCGGCGCGACCTGCTGGTTTAGGACGAACGTCTTGACCGTTTGCTGCTGGAGGGTCGGGAACGAGACGAGGAGCGCGGTGTGGATGTCGTCTTCGTTGAAGCCACCATGCTCGGCAATCTTGGAGCCGCCCGTAAAGATCACGCCGGTGTTGACCTTGAGGACGATGTCCGGCGTGCGCGGATCCTCGCCAGGACCGCTTCCGGGAACGTTGAATTTCTCGGAGAGCGAATTCAGGGCGAAGATTTCCTGAATGCCCAGCGCGGCTTGATTGGTCGGAGTGCTGAGAGTGGCGACCACGCTCGCAGTGAGCGAAGGATCGGTGAGCCAAATCAGCGAGCCGTCGTCGGAAATATCGAAGGCGTCGGCCGAGCCTATCGTCGCAGTTGGCTGGCCGCCGCCGATTCCGACGCGCTTCTGGACGTCGATTGGCGACTGGCCGTGTTTTGCGGCGACGATGATGAGCGTTGAGCTATAGAGACCCTGGCTCTTCAGCTCGCTGACGAATTTTCCGAGCGACTGATCGATGAATTCGAGTTCGCTTTCGAGGCCCGCCGAGGGAGTTCCCAGCACGTCGGTGTATCCGTTGCCCTTCAGTTTCTCGCCGACGCTGACGGCCTGGAAATTCGTGCCGAAAACGGCCGGCACCGGAGCCTTGCGCGAGCGATCGTGCGTATACCCGTCGATCTCGTTGAGCACGGCCTGGACGTGCAGGTCATCGTAGCACTGGATGTTCTTGAGGTTGGTGGTCCAGCCATCGTCGTATGTGGTATCGGGGAACGGGACTGGGCTGCAGCCGGGAAACTGCGGCAGAGCTACCGGGATGGAGTTGGTCTCGGGGCCGTAGAAATCGTCGACACCCTTGCCGCTGGGGCCGTTGGTCCATTCGTACGACGGATGCTTATCCGTCCACGCGGTGTAGCCGCCGTTGGCTTTGACGACTTCGAAGATCGTATTCACGCGGAGGTACTGGTGCGGCAGGATCGTCGCGCAGCCGTTGTTCGGATCGCGCACGAGGTAGTTCGGATTAAACCCACCGCCTCCATTGAGCTGGGTGAGATCAATGTCGACGGATTCGTCCCAAGCGACGATTGTGCCGACCGTGCCGGGGCAGCTCCCGCCGGGATCCCCGAGGCCGTCCGTCTGCTTGGGCGGCGAAAGCTTGCGGTTGTAGGTGTCGTCGTACCAGAGGCCGGTGGTCGTCGGGGAACCTCCGGTGACGAGCGAGGCGAGGCCGGGGAACGAATCGGAAGGCTGCGACGTGGAATTGTTCGTGTAGGTGATGCCATGCTCGCTCAACTGTGCGAGCGTGGAACCCGGATGGGCGGCCACGTAGTTGGTGAGGTCGAGCGCGTGAAAGCCGTCCACGCTGATCAAGAGCACGTGCTTAATGGGCTGGTCGTCGCGGTCGTCATGACCATTTGCACTGACTGGTGCACTGACTGGCAGCGTGACGATCGCGGCAATCGCGAGAGACGAAATGAGCTTGCGCAGAAGTTGCATGAAGCTTCCTCCTTAGAGATGTTGGTGCCGGAGGAAACTTAGCGGAGGGATAGTCCCTCTTGGTGAACGTAAGGTAAAGCGCCGGTTAAAACGTCGCCAAGACGACGGCGCCGGAATCGATGTTTCGTATCGGTACGGCGTGAGATGCCGCGTGGGGCTATTGCTTCGGCGGTTCGTAGAGCTCGACGAAGGCGCCCGTATCGGGATCGCGCACAAGAGCCACGCGGTAGCCGCCCTTCATCTCGACGATTCCGTCGGACACGACTTTGATGCCGGCGCCCTTCAAGCGGGCGACGAGCGAATCGATGTCGCTGACCTCGAATCCAACCCAGTTCACGCCGATATCGGTGATGCTGAAAGGCTCGACCGGCTTCTTGCGGTTTTCGTACTCGACCAGCTCAAAGCGCATGCGCGCATCGCGGTCGGCGGCCACCGCGAACGTTCCGTTCAGGATGCGCAGGACGTTGCCATGACCGCCGACGGCCGAGTCCATGAAATCGCCGCTGGCCCACTGCGACGGCGCCGCGGGAAGCTGTTCCCCGAGCAGAGCTCCGTAGAAAGCTTTCGCCTTATCCGAGTCGAGTATGACCAAGCCGACGTGGTTGAATCCGGGAGGATTCGCGGGACGCGCGGGACGGTTGTCCATCGCGGGCACAGCGGCGCTTTGCTCGACGATCTCGACGTCCATGCCGTCGGGATCAGTCATGTAGGCGATTGTGCCTTTCGTCTGGCCCGGCGCCGGAATCAGTTTGCCGTCCCAGGTGCGCGGCCAGAGCAGGTTGGCAGCTTTCAGGTCTGACCACAATTTCTCGGAGTCGGGAACTACAACCTCAATATGCGTCGCGCCGGGCTCCCATGCAGTCTTGCCGCCCATCACGTTGCGGCGCTTGATCCCGCGGAACTCGCGCAGGTAGAGAGTGAACGGCTTCTGCTCGCCCATGTTGGTGTTCATCGTGAGCTTCGCCATGCGGGACTCGACGCCCTTGGTCCCGTGGATGCGGTTCATCACGTCGTCCTTGCGCCAGGACTTGTCGACGTTCGGGACTTCGGTGAAGCCGAGCATCTTGTAGTATTCGACGGATTTGTCGAGGTTGGATACCGTGCGGCCATCGAACTCGATGCCGACGACTTGGCCCTTGCTGGCGCCGAACTGCGGCGCGGCGCTCGATGAAGGCAAGAAAGCGACACCCGCCAGCGCGAGGAGCGCGCACACGAAAGCCAAAGCAGTGAAGAGTGAAAACCAGGACCGTGCGGGCGCTGCCTTGCTCATTTCATTCCCCCCCCGAAATCGAACTTGCGGCGTACATCTCCCATCGAGTGCCGTATGTCTACCACGGTTTTGGACTGTGCGTCTACCCGTTTGGTTTCAGGGGATTCGCAGCAGACCGTGCAAGATGGATTCACCGAGGCCGGCGTGCGTCTGACGGGCGGATGGGCCGGGAATCGCACTGGCAGAGGCGGGTCCCGATAGGATCGGGACGCCGGAAACGCGTTTGAAACCCGCCCCTAACCGAGACAGGATAAACGTCGCGGCTGCACGCACCCCGGCTAGGGGCCGGGGACGAAGACTTCGCTCGCGGCTGTGATCGAGACGTTGCGCTGTTCGGTTGTCACCTTGAAGCCGCGGAATTCGCCCTTCTTTTTGTTGCTGCGGGCGGTTGTGAACGTGAGGAAATATTGATTGTGGAGGGCCATATCCAGCTGGTTCAAAAAAGGCGTGAACGATATGGGCGTACTGAGGCCCTGGAAAAACGACTGGCCGCCGGTCTCCTCCGTCACGCGGGTGAGATTGCTCTGCGCGTAGTTCAGGCGAATCGAATTCCTGCCGGAGCCGACGCTTGAGTACAGCGTGTGGATCACGATGCCGGTCCTTTGCGAGTTGTCGATCACGCTCTGGACATCGGGGCTTTGCAGGTCGCCGCGGAGGCGGTCATGGCCGTCGCTGATGAGAAGGATTTCGCGCCGGCCGCTCATGGGCGCCAGTTTCTTCATCACATCAATCGTCGAAAGATAGATGCTGGTGGAAACGGAGCTACGACCCAGAGTGATGCGCAACTTTTTGGCTACGGCGTCGTGGTCAGTGCTGAAGGCGGCCACGGTTTGGGTCATGCCCGAGCTGGCGTAGAAGAGGCCGACGCTCGTCGATTTCGGCTGGTCCTGGATGAAGCGGCGCAGGTCGGAGAGCCGCGGGCCGAGGTTGATGCCGTCGTCGATGAGGATCGCGAGTTGCAGTGCGCCGCGATCGCCCTCCGCCAGGTTCCATGCCATGACGTCTTCCCGGTTTTTCCCGGTGCGAACGACCACATCCTCTTTGCCGAGGGCAGGCGGGGCCGAAAAACTCGGACCGAGAACGGTGACGACGGCCGTAACCGGTACCGTGGAAGAAGAGGCGGGCGATTGGGCGCCGGCAGTGCGCACGAGGGGAACGAGAAGAAGAGAAGCAAGAAGCGAGGCCGTGAAGAGCTTGAGCCTGGTCATGTGAACATCCTCCAATAGAAAGATGCTCCGAGCGCGGGGAAGGCTGCATACAGCCGCCGGCGGAATTTGACCCGAAGGGTTCGCTGGGTTAGGCTTGCGCAGTTTTGAGGGGAATCAAGTCGACTGAAAAAAGCTGAGTTTGCCGGGAGGCTGATATGCGGATGGCGCTGCGCGTTCTTGTGTTTCTTTTGCTTCCGCTGGCGATTTCAACGAGCAGGTGTGTGGCGGCCATGCCTCAGACCACAGCCAATCCGGCACAGGATAAAGATCGTGCCGACATCGAAAAAGCCGTGCAGAACTACATGGACTCGTGGAACAAGCACGACGTGCATGCCGTGGCGATGACGTACACGGAGGACACGGATTTCATCAACAACTTTGGGATGCTGACGCACGGCCGCGCGCAGATGGAGGCCACGTTCGGACCTTTTATGTCGGGGGTTTACAGCGAGACGCATCAAACGGGTCACGTCCGGAGCGTCCGCTTCCTAAAACCCGACGTGGCGGCGGTGGACGTGGATTGGGAGATGACGGGCGCGAAAAATGCCGACAGAAGCGTGCGGCCCACCCGCAAGGGAATTCACAGTTTGATCATGACGAAGCAGAGCGACGGGTCGTGGCTCATCACCATCATGCACGTCCACGAATTCACGAATACGCCGCCGATTACGCCACAGCCACCACAACCGCCCGCGCGATAACGGCACAATCGCAAGGCGAGATCAGGAACCGGAGCGCAAGTCGGCGGCGGGGAGGAAGCGCGGGGGTTTGCGGGCGCGGGTGGCTTGCTCGAAGGCGTAGGCGATCTTGATCAGCTTCGGTTCGCTCCAGGCGCGGCCGAAAAACGAAACTCCCACCGGCATGCCGAAGACAAATCCCGACGGGACGTGGATATTCGGGTAGCCTGCCACGGCGGCGAGAGATGAACTCCCGCCAGTATCGTGGTCTCCATTGATCCAGTCGGTCAACCAGGAAGGGCCCGCCGTGGGCGCGACCAGCGCATCGAGGCGGTGCTTGTCCATCACGGCGTCGATTCCCTCGGCGCGCGTGAGGCGGTGATTTTTGGCGAGCGCGTCCACGTAAACTTTCTCGGTGAGAGGACCTTTCTTCTGCGCCTTTTCGAAGAGATCCTGCCCGAAATAGGGCATCTCTCTCTCCCGGTTCAGCTCGTTGAAATCGATGAGCTCCTTGAGCGAATGCACGGGGGCGTTGGGGCCGGCCGCGGCGAGGAAGGAATTCAAGCCCGCCTTGAATTCGTAGAGTAGAACCTCCAACTCGGAGTCGTCGAATTTCCCGAGCGATGGAATTTCGACCGGATCGACGAGTGCCGCGCTTTCGTGTTTCATGGCGTCGAGCGCGGCCCGCCACACGGGTTCGACGCTTTCGGTAAAGGCGTAGGAGTGCTGCACGACTCCGATGCGCGCCCCGCGCAAGCCGGCGCGATCCAGGAAGCGCGTGTAGTCGGCGGCGATTTTTCCGCGCGAAGCCTTGGTGGCGGGGTCGCCCGAGTCTGGTCCCGCAAGAGCTCCGAGCAGCGCGGCCGCGTCGGCGACGGTGCGGCACATCGGGCCTGCGGTGTCCTGGCTGTGGGCGATGGGGATGATCCCGGCGCGGCTGACCAATCCCACCGTCGGCTTCATGCCCACGATTCCATTCGCCGAGGATGGGCAGACAATCGAGCCGTCCGTTTCCGTTCCGACGGCTGCGGCGCAGAGATTCGCGGACGCGGCCGCCCCCGAGCCGGAGCTCGAGCCACATGGATTGCGGTCGAGCGCGTAGGGATTGTGGGTTTGCCCGCCGCGGCCGCTCCAGCCGCTCGACGAATGCGACGAACGAAAATTGGCCCATTCGCTGAGATTGGTTTTCCCGAGGATCACGGCGCCGGCCTCGCGAAGGCGCCGGGCCACGCCCGAATCCTTGGCGGGAGTGAGCCCCAGAAGCGCGAGAGAGCCGGCGGTGGTCATCATGCGGTCGGCCGTGCCGATGTTGTCCTTGATAAGGACCGGAATGCCGTGGAGCGGCCCGCGCGGTCCCTTGGATTTGCGCTCGGCATCGAGAGAATCGGCGATCGAGAGCGCGTCGGGATTGAGCTCGATGACGGCATTGAGCGCCGGGCCGCCTTTATCGATCTCAGCGATCCGCGCGAGATATCGGCTGGCGAGGCCGCGCGACGTGAACTTCCCGGACTTCATGCCGTCCTGCAATTCGGCGACTGTGATTTCGTCGAGCTCGAAAGACTGGATTGCTTGCGCGGACTCGGCATCGTTCCCACGCGCAAGCGAAGGAAGAGCGAGTGACGCGGCGCCGATCTTCAGTCCTGAGGTTAGGAAATCGCGGCGTGTCGGATCGTGAGCGTCGCGGCCGTTGTTTTCAGTATTAGGTTTGTCATTGGGGCGCATGGGCAGGGATTGTATGCTGCTTTGACGTGAATTTCAGCTTGCGCGCGCGGACTGCCGCGCCTGCGATTGGGTGAGCAGCGAAACGGCGCGGTGAGCCGAGAGCGCCGCGCCTTCCTGCCAGCCGACGAGGTGGCTTACGTGGTCGCCCGCAAGAAAGATCGGGTCATCCGACTGGATGGCGCGCTCGTATCCGGAATACATATTCGGCTCCTCCCCGATGTGAATCCACGAACCGAGATTGTAGGGGATGCGTCCCCAGCAGACGCACACGGGCTTGGTGAGCTCCTTGGAGTGTACAGGATGCAGGTGCTCGATCGCCTGACGCGAGGCTTCGAGCTTGGCGGCAAGGTCCATCCCTTCGAGCGGAGTACCGTTTTCGAGGCCGTAGCCCCCAATCAACACGCCTTTTTCGGAGAACAGCTTGGCGCTGGGATACCACACGAGACTCACCGGCTGGTCGAGGAAAGAGATGCCGCCGTAGATGGAGTAGTCGCGCTCCCAGAAACGCCGCGATTCCCAGGCAATTTTGTAGGCGTGATCGTATGTCACGCTGTCGACCACCTGCTTGACATCGGGCGAGAGGTCGGTATCCAGGTTCTTGAGAATCGAGAAGGGCAGCGCGCAGATGCAGTAGTGCGCGTCGAGGCTATGAGTGGTCCCGGTCTTGGCGTCGCGATACACGACATGAACGCCGTTGGGCGTCTTGCGGATTTGTTCGACCGGGCAGTGAAAGCGGATCATAGGTTCAAGGCGTTTTTCGAACGCAGCAGGAATCCGGTCCATCCCGCCCAGGGGCTGGAACATCGTCGCCTGCCAGGAGAACTGCTCCTCGTACAACATTCCCTCCCACAGGCCGGCGTCGAGCAGGGCGTGCATGTCGAGCGGATCGCGAATGTCGCCGGCCTGCGCTCCCGCGCCGGGCATCACGGTGTAGCCCGCGCGGCTTGAGCCTTTATAGAAATAGTCGGGCGAGAGGTCGCCGTACGTTCTCAGGAATTCGAGCATGCGCTCCTTGTCGACCGACGATATCTCCTGGTCGAGCGCATTGCGGTTGATCGCCTTGGCGAGAAGCTCGGAGACGTGACCGCGCGTGTCGTTTACTACCTGGCGCTGCTCGACCGGTACGCCGGCGTTGAGGCGGTCGCTCTGCATGAGCGCGCTGCGGGAGGTGTTGACCTCGACCTCGAGCGGCACGCCGAACTCACGGCAATAGCCCAGCATCGTCAGGTGCTGCGACGGCAGCCGCGCCGGGCCAGCGTTGAAGTAGCTGGATGCGTCAAAGGCGCACGTCTGCGTCGTGCCGTCGGTCATTTCCACGCGCGTGCTATTGCGGATCGTCCAGTTGCGTCCGCCGGTGCGGCCGCGCGCTTCCAAAATGACGCAGCTATAGCCTGCCTTGGACAGTTCCCACGCCGACACAAGCCCAGCGATGCCCGCACCCAGGATTACCACGTACTTACCTTTGCCCATCGTCTCCGGCAGGCGCAGGACGCTGGCGCGGCTGGGCGGAATCGGCAAAAACCCGAGCGATTGCATGATCAGGTAGGTTGCGCCGAATCCCCCGGCGTGGCCGACTTGAGTGAGAAAGTTGCGTCGCGTGGTCATGGTGTTCTCGTTGGTTGTTTGACTGTGAGCGGAGGCCTCGCAAACGCCCTATCTTCCGCCGAGCCGCATGGGTAGTCCAATTGGTTTAGCGTATCGACCGGATAGGTTTTCTATTTATGCCGAAAGGTGGGGAATTGTAACCTTCGACGCTGATTTCGTTCCTCGATAGTTTCGTGGAAGGCTTCCTCTCGCGCTGAAAAAAGTTCCATGTAGACGGCCTCATCAACCCATCGGCTGGGAAGAGGCATGAGTGAGTGCAAGCGAAGGGTAGCTGGCGGCAGAAGCGTCTCGTTGGGGAATTGCACATGCGAGAGCCCCGAGCGCCAATATCACAGGAAAGCAGACGATGACGTAGCGTGGCTCGACGGTTTGCAACTGCGTCAGGAGGGCCGTGCGGATTAGGACGAATGCAATCAGCAATGCCACTGCGGGATAGCTGCGGCAACGCCACGCGCCCAAGAATGCCAGACCCAGATACACGCAATTCAAAATCTCGAAGCCGAGCGTCACGCCGAAATCCACTGGATTATCCCGCCATTTCTCGCCGGGCGGCCAGACCTTTCCCGAGTAGGGGAGCAATTCGATCCGCGGTGTAAACCAGATCATCCACGCCCGGGACGCGGGAATGAAAAGATAGGTGCGCAGCGGGTGCCGCGCGTTTCGCTCGCGTGCGAGGAATGCGAATTCCCGATCGAGCACGGGCGTCATCTGCAAGTAGCTGTTGTAGCGGCTCAACAGCGCCGCGACGCGAGCACGCTCCGCCGCGGAGTCGAAAGCGGAGCCAGGCAGCGTTTCGATGGGGATCGGCGCTTTCCCCAACTTCCATGGCGCGAGATAGGCGTCCTCAAATCGGACCATCCACGTTTGAGTCCATCCGTAAAAGCCACGGGGAATGAAGTCCCCTTGCGTTTGCGCGTAAGTTGGAGCGAGGAATTCGATTCGGCCGAGTGTACGGGCGTTTCGCACGGCCCAGGGCGTCAATGGCAGGAGCAGACCGACAGCCATCCACGAGATCGCCAGAGCCAGCTTCGACCAATCGACGCGGCGGTGCCAGCGGACACACAGAACAAGCCCCACCGCGACAACTAGAAGGGGCGCCTCAGGGCGCACCAAGGTTCCCGCGCCTACGAGCACTCCACCCAGCAGAAACCATCCGACGCCGGATAGCAGGGACCTCCGGTCAAATGAACGGAGAGGGAGATCCATCGAAGGATGGCCAAGGATGCAGACAAAGACCAAGAGTCCCAGAGCCGTCAGGAATGTGGCGAGAACTTCGGTGAGCGCGACTGCAGTGTAGTTTGCAGTGAAGGGACAGAGCGCAGCGATCCAAAGGGCCGCGGTTGCCACAACCGTCCGGCTGGAAACGGGCGAGAGGCGCGCAGCGATCGCAGCAGTCAGCAAGCAGGTGACCAAGTCGATGACCGCCTGAACGAAGAGGACTGCTTTGCCCGCTTGCCCAAAGACGGCGTATATGGCCGCGAGGAATGAGGGGTATCCCGGCATGCGCATATCGACAGGGAGCAACTGGCCCCTGACGAAAAGGCCATAGACGCCGTGGTCCAGCCAGTTGCGCGCGAGTTCCTCGTAGAATTTCGTGTCGCTTGAATAGGGCGAGAAATGAGCGATGAAAAACAGGCGCAGTGCAAGTCCAGCCAACAAGGCAGGGACCAAGTGTTTGTAGGAGACGGGCGGAAAAATCGGCGTGGCCTTTATGGGATCGCCTTCCGTTGAAATCAAACTGGTTATCGAAGTCCTGGAGAACCCATGATTACTCTGTCGTTCGCGGTCTTGCGAGCTCGGCCGTCAAGCATGTCAGCGGCGTGGAGTTCCTCGAGGCGACCCCGGCCCAGCCAGCGACGTTCCTGCCGCGTGCCAGATCAATAACGTGCTCGTTAGCGTCAGACCTAGCGCAAGAATCATAATACTTGAGATCGTCACCGAAGCCACAACCTCATTTGCGGTGTAAAGATTCAAGCCCAGCCCCAGCATGAACACGCCCGATCCCCATGCACAGTCGCTCGTTTTGAATTTGATCAAGTGCTTTCCGTCCTTGTCTGATTGCGATTCGCAGCAACATCATAGAGCCTGCCGCGGATCACGGGATGTTCTCTTCGGCACAGTTCCGTGCAAGTCCGTCCAGGAATGCATGAGCCGAGATGATGCGATGAGGGCGTGACGCCCGAAGGCCGTTCTTCAGTCGTGGAGGACAACGCTCAGGATGGAACTCTCGATTTGAAGGCCGCCATTGTATTTGATGAAACCCATTTTCTTGAATTTATTCATGAAGAGATTAACCCTGCAGCGTCGTGCCGATCGTAGCCAAAGAGCGTACTACACGATAATCCGGGCCGCCCTCAAAGGTTGTCGCGTGGTCCTATCGTGTGAACGGCCGAACTGGCTGCATGCGATTCGATGAACGTTGCTATGCGGGAGTCGTAAATGAGGTAATTCGCAGATTCGACTTCAGCGAGATGCTTCAAGCGCTTCCTGGCTTGTTCCAATCCAACCACGGCTTCGACCCACAGAGGCGTAGAATCGGGAAGCCACTTAAAGATATCGTACGTGAGATCCATGTCGAGGTCTCCGCTCATCGAACTCTGAAACGACAACCCCTCTGTATACACCCTACCATTCGCCCCGGACGCGATCTGTTCAAAAAGGAACACTTGCTGAACGTCTGGATGAAATGTGTCTACAACGGGACAGACATCGGTGATCATGTCATCTAGTATTTTGGTGGGAGAAAACGAATCCTAAGGCTTCTGCCTGAATTAAGACTGGAATAACCGATTCCGCCCCACACGGTCACTAGAGTCCTCGGACAATGATGGAAATTGGCTCGATGTCTTAGGGCCAGGCCGGAGTGTCCCCTTTCGGAAGAGCTGGAAGAAAAGGAGGTAACAGATCATGCCTTTGCTTCAAATAATGATGGTCTTAATCGTTGTGGGTGTCCTGCTTTGGCTGGTCAACCGCTTCATACCGATGCAGGGAACAATCAAGTCCATCTTGAATGCAGTCGTAGTCATCGCCGTAGTTTTGTGGCTACTGAACATTTTCGGACTATTCCACTCTTTCTCCCGAATGCACATTGGGGCATAGTCGTTCTCTTGCTTCCTGGCCGCATCTAGAGCGGGCCTGTGATGCGCATGATGATGGAGTCTGTTCGGTCCAAGTTATCGCGCTCGACTGAGCCCCGGAATCAGCCGAGGCTCGGCGGAAGTCGAGCCTTTTCCCTTTCTTCAAGGTTGCCATCCGTGGCAATCCCGAGGTGAACAATGGATGAATCTAAACGACGAGCGATTCAGTTCCTGGAGAAAGAAATCAAGACATACGTTGCGCTAGCCTTATTCCTATCGAAGAAGGACGTCCAGGAACACCTGCGAGCGGGAGACAAAGGGGCCTTCTTGAGTCCGGCGTTCTATTAAAGAACGGATGAAAGAGGCTAAGAGACTTGTAAATGAACTCAGACAACCCGATTAGAACCAAGTTCTGCAACCATCGAGCGAGCGAACGCTGACGCTGATCACATGCTTCCCGTTTTACTACGTGGGCCCTGCGCCCAATCGTTTCTCGTCGTTCGCGCTCGCCAGATTTGGACGACTACCGGCACAATCCCCCGTTGCTGAGGTACCTCTCCACTTTTGACCGCCACAAACGAAAACGTTAGATGTGTGCGGAAGCGGACAGATAACCTTGCTGAACCTGTCTAGTATCTGGTTGCGTGGGTAAGCAGGTGAGCCGTGTTGCAAATCAGTCCCCTCGCTTCATTCTGATCGCCTCGCCTTCACACTTGCGCCAACGAAAGGGAATAAGGGACCAATTACGATGCTCTGGGACGATTGTCCTGATGTTGCTCGTCTTATGATGGCTCTTGGGAATGGCCACTTCTTACACGCTGGGTGGGTTCATCCACATCCTGTTGGTCCTGGCAGTCGTGACTATTCTGGTCAAGGTCATCCAGGGCCGAATGGTCACTTCTTGATAGCGGAGTTAACAACATGAAACCAATCTCTTGGGCCGGAATTTTGTTGGTCGTCCTGGGTGCACTCGCCCTCGCTTACCAAGGCATCACTTACACGCGTCAAGAGAAGGTTTTCGATGTGGGGCCAATCCATGCCACAAAAGACACTCAGGAGCAAATCCCACTCCCTCCGATTCTCGGAGGACTCGCGCTCCTTGGCGGAATTGGTCTGCTGGTCGCTGGCGCGAGGCAAAAGGCTTAACGGAAGTCTTCGGTTGGGGATAGTTGGAGAATGACTTCCATTCAACGACTTCCCCCGGCTAATGGCGTGGTTCAAAGCGCCCTCACAAGGTTTCGGAGAGAGCCAACTTCCGCAGCCGCAATTCTGATCATGGAGGTCAGCGATGATACGTAAATCAATTCTTGTTGTCTGTTTGGGTCTGATTGCAACCGCACCACTGTTTGCGGCAAATAAAGAACAAAAGCGACTCCACAATGCCGGGGTCGTGATGCAGGAAATCATGAACACACCTGAGAACATCCCTCAAGAGGTAATCCAGAAGGCCGAATGCGTCATCGTTTTCCCGTCGGTTCTCAAGGCGGCGTTCGTGGTCGGCGCAAGCTACGGCCGCGGAGCGATGGTTTGCCGGACAGGGAAAGATTTTCGGGGACCGTGGGGCGCACCAGCAATGTATGCGCTGGAAGGCGGCAGCATTGGATTCCAAATCGGCGGGCAAGCTACCGATCTCGTTTTGTTGATCATGAACGACAGAGGCGCGAGTTCCATTCTTAGCAGCAAGGTCAAGTTGGGCGCGGACGCCTCTATCGCGGCAGGTCCCGTGGGCCGCGACGCCGCGGCAAACACGGATGCGTACATGCGAGCGGAAGTGCTCAGCTACTCACGTTCGCGCGGTCTCTTTGCCGGCATTTCACTCGAAGGTTCTACGCTTCGGCCCGATGACGACGCTACGGCGGATGTGTACGGCCGCAAGTTTACGGCAAGAGAAATCGTGTTAGGTGGGGAGGCACAGGTTCCTGCATCCGGACGTCTCTTGGTTTCGGTGTTGGAGAAACATTCCCCTCGGAATGAGTCGAAAGAACCTGCAGGCAACTAGGCACCGAGAATTTGCCGCTCTTCTTTGATCGAGGCGAGAAGCGGGCTTCGGGAAGAGCGGCGCTCGGATTCGACACTCGATGCACGTTCGGCAAAGACGGCGGAGGAGAGCGGCGTGAAAGAGAAGCAGGTGCAAGACACAATGGAGGCGGGCAATATTCTGATCAAGGACGGCGCGCTCTTTCCCGAAGAACTGCAGATCGAAAGCGAGTTGTATGTGCCGGGATGGAGACTCGTCAAGGATTGCGATGGGCAGGGATTTGGATCGAGCGGTTCGGGAGGCAGGATGGACGTTCTTCTGCTTGGCCGGTGAAATCAGAGCGATTGCGTTCGGCATTAATGGGCAATCGATGGTTCGTAGGGCAATCAAGCGGATTGCGGCCAACCCGAGGTCGAAGCAATTCAATTCCCTGGAGATCACCCAAGTGGCTAGGAAGCGTTTCCTCGGAGTGCCTTACGTGAGTGTTGGCGCCCAGTCACGACACATTCAGGAAAGCTTGTTTTTTCTCTCTGCCGGGCGCATCCAGGAGTCGGGCCGGACAAAACCGACTGCCACTCGAACCATGGCATGGGAGCTCACGAATGCCAAAGGTCTGGCTTCCGAAGCAACGAACGGGCAGGTCGGCGTGGCAGCGACCCCGAGTGGGTAATTGTTCGAAGAGATGCTCGCATGAAAATAATTCACAAGTCGATGATTACCCTGGCTCTGATCCTATTGTCGACTTCCGTGATGTCCGCTCAGGATCTTTCCAAATACAGGACCTTTTCGCTCGGAACAAGTGTGTCAAGAATTTCAAAGCAGGTGAATACAACGCCGGACACGGTTAGCGTGATCCACCAAAGTCCGGCAGTCATTCAGGAGCTGACGTGGTGGCCACTGCCATCTTACCAATCCTCCGTGCCTGCCGATCCGGTCCAGGAAATTCGTTTTTCGTTCTACAACGGAGCTCTCTACAGAATTGTGGCGACGTACGACAGTGCTTCCACCCGGGGGCTGACAGCCTCAGACATGGCCCGGGCCATTTCGGCCACGTACGGTACTGCAGCCCGACCGGCTGCCAACAGCAATGTCCCGGCTCGTCTGAGTTACAGCAGCACGGATACACAAATCGCGCTCTGGGAAAGCCCCCAATACTCGGTGACGCTTTCTCGCTCCCCTCTCTCGAATTCGTTTCAGCTCGCCATATTTTCAAAACAGTTGAAAGGTCAAGCCGACGCTGCCATCGCCGACGCCGTGAAGCAGGAGCGCGAAGACGCTCCCCAGGAGGAAATGACACGCGTAAAGAAAGAGGCTGACGACCTCGAAACAACACGGCAGACGAACTTGAAGGCATTTAGGCCTTGATGTTGATTTTCACTGATGGCGCGACTCTTTGAATTTCAGAACGGATGAAACGGAGGTTTGAGAAATGACAGTGAATGTGACACCCCTGCACGACCGCGCGCTGGTGCGGAGATTGGAAGAGAAGGAATCCGCCAAGGGTGGAATCATAATCCCCGACACGGCCAAGGAGAAGCCCCAGGAGGGCGAAGTGATCGCGGTCGGTGCCGGCAAGCTCAATGAGAAGGGCGGGCGGATTCCGCTCGACGTGAAGCTCGGAGACCGCATTCTATTTGGCAAATATACCGGCAACGACATCATGATTGATGATCAGGAATATCTGATCCTCCGCGAGGAGGAAATCCTGGCGAAGGTGAGCGGGGTCGCGAAAGCGGCATCGAGCAAGAAGTAGTTTCTCCGATTCGAAGATTTCGGACCGGACAGAGGTCGCAGGCACCCGGGAGGGTATAGTCCCATGGCAAAACAAATTGTAACGGGCGCAAGCTCACGTCAAGCGATTCTGCGCGGCGTTAACATTTTGGCCGACGCGGTCAAGATCACGCTGGGCCCGAAAGGGCGCAACGCGGTGATCGAGAAGAAGTTTGGCGCACCGATCATCACGAAAGACGGTGTAACTGTCGCGAAGGAGATCGATCTGCCGGACCCGCTCGAAAACATGGGCGCGCAGATGGTAAAAGAGGTTGCTTCGAAGACCTCCGACGTTGCCGGTGACGGCACCACGACTGCGACTGTGTTGGCGCAGGCCATCTTTCGCGAAGGCGTGAAGACACTAGCGGCCGGCGCAAACCCGATGGCAGTGAAGCGCGGCATCGAGAAAGCTGTTGAGGTTGCGGTTGAGGAAATCAAGAAACTCCACAAAGATGTGAAGGGCGACATGATTGTCCAGGTCGGGACAATCAGCGCCAACAACGACAACCAGATCGGATCGATCATCGCCGAGGCGATGAAGAAGGTGGGCAAGGACGGCGTCATCACCGTGGAGGAATCCAAGACGATGGAGACGGCGCTCGAAGTGGTCGAAGGGATGCAGTTCGATCGCGGTTATCTTTCCCCCTATTTCGTCACCGCCCCTGAGCGCATGGAGTGCATTCTCGAAGACGTCTGCATCCTAATCCACGAAAAGAAAATCACCTCACTGAGGGAGTTACTGCCTTTGCTCGAACAGACGACCAAGATGAGCAAACCTCTGCTAATCATCTCGGAAGACGTTGAGGGCGAGGCTCTTGCAACACTCGTTGTGAACAAGCTCCGGGGAACATTGCAGTGTGTTGCGGTAAAGGCCCCTGGCTTTGGCGATCGCCGCAAGGAAATGCTCGATGACATTGCCATTCTGACCGGCGGGAAAGCCATCACCGAAGATCTCGGTATCAAGCTCGAAAACGTGAGCCTGGAGGATCTGGGTCGCGCCAAGAAAGTGACCATCGATAAGGACAACACCACAATTATTGCGGGGGCTGGCAAGGCCGTACAGATCGAGGGGCGCATCAAGCAGCTGCGCGCGCAGATCGAGGAAGCCAGCTCGGATTACGACAAGGAAAAGCTCCAGGAGCGCTTGGCCAAGCTGGTGGGTGGCGTTGCGGTGATCAAGGTCGGTGCCGCAACCGAGACCGAGTTGAAGGAAAAAAAGGCTCGCGTCGAAGACGCCATGCACGCCACACGCGCTGCGGTCGAGGAAGGCATTGTTCCCGGCGGCGGCGTAGCGCTGCTTCGCTGTATCCCGGCCCTCGAGAAGCTCAAGCTTTCGGATGAGGAAGCCATCGGTGTCAACATCGTGAAGCGAGCCCTTGAGGAACCCGCGCGGCAAATTGTCCAAAACGCCGGGCACGAAGGAGCGATCGTCGTCGGCCGCGTGCGCGATTCGAAGGATGAGAACTTCGGATTCAACGCAGAGACCGGAGAATTCGGCGACATGATCAAGGCTGGCGTGATCGATCCGGCCAAGGTCACTCGCCTCGCGCTGCAGAACGCTGCGTCCATCGTCGCACTGATGCTAACAACCGAAGTCTTGATCGCCGACATCAAGGAGGAGGAACAAATGGCCGCCGTCGGAGCAGGACACAGCGGTGGCGTGGGAGGGATGTACTAAATCGGTCAAGCTCGTTCAACTATATCGACGCGTGGACTTGTGGCGAGTTCGCACGCGGCTTCGCTACAAGACTGCGGAGCCATCCTCCGAGTGCATTGAGGGCCAGTCTCCCTGTAGTGGAGTGGCCCTTTTTCTTTGCGGTGAAAGGGCACGAGGGTTCACAATAGTTTGTCGTCTCGGAATCTCGAAGCTCTAGAATGAATAAGAATCAACCGCCGAGCATCATCCTTCCTGATCTGGAAGAGCCGATCCGCGCCGAACTTTTCAGCCTCGAGCGGCTCGAGCAGCACGCCGAGAGCCTCGCGGCAGCGCAGATCATCACAACCGCAGTGGGCCAAGGCCGCCCGCTCCTTCCGCGTGTCCTAGAGAACGGCCGCGTGCTCCTTGATTCCTACCGCGCGACAGCTCGGGCGATTCAGGACGAATACGCGATTACACCCGCGGCCGCGTGGCTGGTCGACAACTTCCACATCGTCGATGAGCAGCTTCGTGAGATCCGGGATGATTTGCCAGCCGGCTACTACCGGAAACTACCCAAGCTCGCGTCGGGTCACTTGGAGGGCTATCCGCGTGTCTACGGAGTCGCTTGGGCGTTCGTGGCGCATACGGATAGCCGTTTCGACCCCGAAGTGCTCCGCCGCTTTGTGACGGCCTATCAGCGGGTGCAACCGCTGACGATTGGCGAACTTTGGGCGGTGGCCATAACGCTTCGTGTCGTGCTGGTCGAAAACCTGCGCAGGATGGCGGATCGGATTGTTCGAAGCCGGGCCGCCCGGCAAGAAGCCGATGCATTGGCCGATCGCTTGCTCGGTTCAAGTGGTCAAGCTGAAATCCTTCCAGCGTCGGCCCTCGGCCACTTCGAGAATGCCCCCTTGGAAAGAGCTTTTGCCGTGCAGCTCGTCCAGCGCTTGCGGGATTTCGATCCAAAGGTTCGACCCGTGTTGGCCTGGCTCGATCAGCGCCTGGCTGCGGCGGGAACAAACGCCGATGAAATGGTCCGAACCGAGCACCAGCAGCAGGGAACCGCGAACGTGTCTGTACGCAACATTATCACCAGCATGCGCTTGATTTCCGAATTTGACTGGCAGCAATTCGTTGAGAGCGTAAGCCTGGTGGACGAAATTCTTCGCAACGATACGAACTTTGCCGGCATGGATTTTCCCACGCGGGACATGTACCGCCATGCAATTGAAGATCTGGCGCGCGGATCGAGCCACTCGGAATTGGAAGTGGCGCGACGCGTCGTCCGACGTGTCAAGCAGGCCGCCCCAGGCACGTCTGATGGCTTGCACAATGGAGACAAGTCGAACCAGGATCGTTACACCGAGCCTGGCTACTATCTTATCTCGCGAGGACGCCCTGCATTCGAGCAGGAGCTGGGTTTTCGCGTCTCCACGAAGCATCGGTTGCTCCGTTTATACATTCAAGCCGCAGTCCCCGGATATCTGAGCACAATTGCGATTCTGACCGCGATGATCCTCGCACTGCCGCTGCTGCACTCCCAAGAAAGCGGCATGACCGTGGGAGGCCTCTTGCTCCTCGGCTCTCTCGCCTTAGTACCTGCCTCGGACCTGGCGATTGCACTGATCAACCGCTTAGTGATGGCTTTGCTTGGACCGCAAAAGCTGCCGCGACTGGAGTTGCGGAAGGGCGTGCCAGAAGACTTACGAACGATCGTCGTCGTGCCCACGCTGCTAACCACTCCAAGGGAAGTCGAAGAGCAGGTCGAGCGGCTGGAAGTTCATTACCTCGCGAATCCGGAAGGAGACCTGCGCTTTGCCCTGCTCTCCGATTGGGTGGATGCAACCAGCGAAACCCTGCCGGAAGACGACGATCTGCTGGCGCGCGCGGTCGACAGAATTGCGCTGCTGAACCAACGCTATGGCCCAGCCCCTGGCGGCGGGGAACGCTTTTTCCTCTTTCATCGCAAGCGTGTTTGGAACGAGAGCGAAGGAAAGTGGATGGGGTGGGAGCGCAAGCGAGGAAAGCTGCATGAATTGAACCAGCTACTGCGCGGCTCGGGGAGCACCACGTTTATGGCCGTTGGCGGGCGTCCCCTGGCAAATCTTATGGATGTTCGCTACGTCATCACGCTGGATGCCGATACGCGCCTGCCGCGAGGCGCTGCCTCGCGTCTCGTCGGCACGATGGCGCATCCTCTCAATCGGCCTCGGTTCAGCGCTCGCGATGGCCGTGTGCTGGAAGGCTACGCACTCGTCCAACCGCGTATCACTCCTACGCTACCTACCGATCGAGAGGGTTCGCTGTCTCAAAAAATATTCTCTGGTCCAGGTGGGATCGATCCCTATTCGGCAGCTGTCTCGGACGTTTACCAGGATTTGTTCCAAGAAGGCTCTTACACCGGCAAGGGCATTTACGACATCGATGCGTTTGAACTGGCCATGGCCGGAAAAGTGTCCGAGAACTCCGTCTTGAGTCACGATCTCTTTGAAGGAATTTTTGCCCGGGTCGCCCTGGCCACTGACATTGAACTGTTTGACGAATTTCCCTCGCGTTATGAGGCCGTGACGGCGCGTCAGCATCGTTGGGCGCGCGGAGACTGGCAACTCCTGCCTTTTCTTTTCGGACGGGGCCGCTCGGGGCGCAGGAAGCGGAGTCCGTTCAAGGTTCCGGCGATCGGCCGGTGGAAGATCATCGACAATCTGCGCCGTACCTTGTCCGCGCCCACTGCCTTTCTGACGTTGATCGTCGGGTGGCTGCTGGCACCCGCTTCTCCCTGGCTGTGGACGGGGTTCGTTTTCGCAACCGTCGCAATTCCTGGACTCCTCCCATTTTTCATCGGACTGTATCCGCGCCGGAAAGGTATTTCGAAGAGAAGCCATTTTCGCGGCGTGCTCAGCGATCTGGCGCTCGGCGCGTCCCAGGCCGGCTTGACCCTGACATTCCTGGCATATCAGACCTGGCTGATGTCGGACGCGATTCTCCGGACCCTCACCCGTCTCTTTATAACGCACAGGAATCTGCTTGAATGGGTGACAGCAGCACAGTCGAAGTTTGCCGCCGACCTCAAACTAACGGCCACATATAGGCGCATGGCGGGCGGCATTTTTGTTGCCCTCGCGTCGCTCGCAGCTCTGGCATTTGGGCGACGCCAAGCGTGGGCTGCTGCGGCTCCGTTCATCCTTCTCTGGCTTGCCGCTCCTGCCGTAGCGCGATGGGTTAGCCAGCGCCCAGCGTTGCACGCGGCGCCGTTGTCGCCGGCAGATGCGCAAGCTCTCCGTTTGATTTCGCGACGAACTTGGCGCTTCTATGAAGCGTTCGTTTCCCCAGAGGATAACGCGCTTCCGCCCGACAATTTTCAGGAAACTCCCAAACCCGTCGTCGCCCACCGAACCTCGCCTACAAACATGGGTCTCTATCTTCTCTCTACCGTCTGCGCTTGCGATTTCGGATGGCTCGGTGCGTTCGACACGGCGGAGCGGTTGGAGGCTACCCTCGGAACGATGAGCCGGATGGAATTATTTCGTGGACATTTCTACAACTGGTATGACACGCGTGACTTGCATCCGCTCGAACCCAGATACGTTTCCTCCGTAGACAGCGGAAATCTCGCTGGGCATCTGGTGGCTCTCGAAAACAGTTGCCGGGAGCTGGCGGAGAAGTCACTTCTCGGAGCGCGTCTCCTCGCCGGAATGGAAGATGTGACCCGCTTGTTAAACAAAGCGCTCTCCGGAATTGCGGACACGCCACGCACACATACCGTCACGCGGAAGCAACTCAGCAATGCTTTCGATAGGATGGTGGGTTCTCTCGACTCACTGCCCGTGGATGCCGTGGATTGGGGAAATCGTTTCGCGGAGTGGAGATCCCACGCCCAGACAGTGGCTGACATTGTGCAAGCTTTGGCGCAAGAGCGTGCAGACCCTCCCGAATCTGAGTTGAGCGTCTGGGCGGCGGCGCTTCGGACTTGCGTCGAAAGCCACGTGCGAGATGCTGAGATCCTGATTCCATGGACGCGCTGGAATGCGAAAGAAATTGCCGGCATGGCCCATCGGCGTCGAGACCAGGCACCCGAGTGGATGGCCGTCGAACCGTTTCTCCATTCCGTTCCTACGCTCGCGGAAGCCCCTGACCGGTTCGATGCTGCCCTTCGTGAACTTTCAGCGTTGCGTGCCCGCCTGCGGGGCGGAGTTCCGGCAGATAGAGACACCATCACGCGGATCGATGCGCTGTCCGACGCAATCCGTCGTTCGGAGGTGGATGCCAGTGCGCTCGTTCGGCGCCTTTCAACCCTCACGCTCAGGGCTGAGAGCATGTTTCAAGCAATGGACTTCGGTTTTCTGTTTGACGGCACACGCAACCTGTTTTCGATTGGTTATCGCGTTACGGAAGGAAGTCTGGATCCAAATTGCTACGACCTGCTTGCTTCCGAAGCGCGCCTGACGAGCTTCATTGCCATTGCCAGGGGAGAAGTTCCGCCCTCGCACTGGTTTCGCCTGGGCCGCGCTCTCACACCCGTGGGCCATGGCTCCGCGCTGATCTCCTGGTCAGGCTCGATGTTTGAATATTTGATGCCGGCTCTCGTGATGCGTTCCCCGGCGACGAGCCTGTTGAGCCAGACATGCGAGCTCGTGGTGCGCCGTCAAATTGAATATGGTGCGGAGCGGCATGTGCCCTGGGGCGAGTCGGAGTCGGCATACAATGCGCGCGATCTTAATCGCACCTATCAATACTCGAGCTTTGGCGTGCCAGGCCTGGGGCTCAAGCGCGGTCTCAGTGAGGATGTCGTCGTCGCCCCCTATGCCACCGCGCTTGCAGCGATGATTAGTCCGACTGCGGCGGTGCAGAACTTTGCCCGGCTCGAACGAGCGGGCGGAGGAGGTGCGTACGGTTTCTACGAAGCCCTTGATTACACAAGCACACGCGTTCCCGAAGGCGAATCCGTCGCCATCGTGCGCACTTACTTTGCCCACCACCAGGGCATGTCGTTAGTCGCGATCTCAAACGTGCTGGACGGCGGCGCGATGCGCAACCGTTTTCACGCAGAGCCAATGGTGCAGGCTACCGAACTGCTGTTGCAGGAGCGCACACCGCGCGACGTGCTGGTTGCACGGCCTCGAGCCGAGGAAGTATCCGCTGCCGCACGAGTTCGTGAACTCATTCCGCCGGCGCTGCGGCGCTTCACCACTCCACATACGCCGATTCCGCGTACGCATTTGCTTTCCAACGGCAGGTACAGTGTGATGCTGACCGCAGCCGGCTCAGGCTATAGTCGATGGCGCGATATTGCTGTAACCCGCTGGCGTGAGGATGTCACGCGCGATTGCTGGGGAAGTTTCATCTTTCTTCGCGACGCGCAGACGGGTAACGCATGGTCAGCAGGCTACCAGCCGAGTGGCATCGATCCCGACGCGTATGAGGTGTGTTTTCACGAAGACCGCGCTGAATTCGTCCGGCGTGACCATTCGCTGACTGCCACACTTGAGGTCGTTGTGTCGCCCGAGGACGATGCGGAAATTCGGCGCGTTTCTGTTACCAACCTCGGGACGCGCACGCGCGACATTCAGGTTACATCGTACGCCGAGCTTTGCCTCGCATCACAGGCCGCCGACGTAGCCCATCCGGCGTTTTCGAACCTATTCATCGAAACTGAATTCGTGCCCGATGCCGGCGCACTGCTTGCGACGCGTCGGAGGCAATCCGATAAGGAAACTACTGTTTGGGCCGCGCATGTGGCTGTCGTGGAAGGTGAAACCGTTGGTGACTCGCAATTCGAGACGGACCGCGCGCGGTTTCTTGGACGCGGCCACGATGTCCTCAACCCCGTTTCGATTATCGATGGGCGGCCGCTCTCGAATACAACGGGCTCTGTACTCGACCCCATTTTTAGTTTGAGGCACACGGTGCGCATTCTCCCGGGAGCCACGGTGCGTATTGCCTTCTCCACCATCGTCGCCCCGACTCGCGAGCAGGTCCTGGATCTCGCCGACAAGTACCGCGGCGCGACCACATTCGAGCGCACCTTGGCGCTGGCCTGGACACAAGCACAAGTACAACTGCACCACCTAGGCATCAGCCTTGACGAAGCCCACCTGTTTCAAAAGCTGGCCAACTCCGTCCTTTACTCCGACACTTCGATGCGGCCATCTCCCGATGTGCTCAGCCGCAGCACACTCGACCGCTCCGCACTGTGGGCTCAGGGAATTTCTGGTGATCTGCCGATCGTTCTGGTGCGAATCGACGAAGCAGAAGATTTCGAAATCGTCCGTCAATTGCTGCGCGCCCAAGAATACTGGCGCATGAAGCAGCTATCCACTGACGTGGTGATTATCAATGAAAAGTCCTCCTCATATGCTCAGGACCTGCAGAACTCTTTGGATGGTCTCGTACGTGGCAGCCGATTGCGGCTTTCTGCGGACACGGATAATGTGCGCGGTAGTATTTTTCTCCTGCGGGCAGACCTCATAACTCCGCAGGAACGAACGCTCCTTCAAACGGTTGCGCGAGCAGTGTTGCTGAGCCGACGGGGCACTTTGTCCGAACAGGTGGCTCGATCGCAGCGCGCTGAAATCGTTGCGTCCCCGACCCAGCGACCGCCGCGGCCGGCCAAACGCCAGGACCCACCGGTGCCTCAGCAAGCTCTCGAGTTTTTCAATGGCCTGGGTGGATTCGCCGAACAGGACCACGAGTATGTAACCGTTCTCGGTGAAGGTTTGCGGACCCCCGCGCCCTGGATCAACGTGATTGCGAATTCTTCGTTTGGCTTCCTTGTCTCGGAATCGGGTTCGGGTCACACTTGGTCCCTCAACAGCCGCGAAAACCAGTTGACGCCGTGGTCCAACGATCCCGTCAGCGATCCCCCCGGAGAAGCCATCTACGTACGCGATGAAGCCACGGGTGAAGTGTGGAGCCCTACGGCTCTCCCGATTCGCGACGAAATCGCTCCCTACATTGCGCGCCACGGGCAGGGCTACAGCCGATTCCATCATGGTTCGCACGGTATCCTGCTTGAGTTGCTGCAATTCGTGCCGCCGGAAGATCCCATTAAGATTTCCCGGCTCTTCCTAAGAAACGATTCCGACCGCCCCCGCCGCCTTTCCGTGACCGCTTATGTGGAATGGGTGCTAGGTAACTCGCGCGGCGCTTCGGCGCCTTACATCGTCACGGAACGAGATTCGCAGACGGGGGCGCTCTTCTCACAGAGCACATGCGGTGGAGAATTCGCCGGGCGCGTTGCCTTTGCGGATCTTGCGGGGAAGCAGTCCTCCATCACCGGCGACCGCACGGAATTCATCGGGCGGAACGGCACGCTCGCGCGCCCGGCCGCACTGGAACGAAGCGGCCCGCTTTCTGGAAAGTCGGGAGCAGGTCTCGATCCGTGCGCGGCGCTGCAAACCTCGATTGAATTGCGTCCTGGCGCGAAAGCGGAAATCGTGTTTTTCTTGGGCCAGGCAGAAAACAGTGAACAAGCCCGCCGATTGCTCGCACGCTATCGCGCCGCGGACTTAGACGCAATCCTGGCCGAGGCTATGGGCCGTTGGGACAATGTGCTCGGCGCCGTGCAGATCGCCACTCCCGAACCGGCGATGGATGTTCTGATGAATCGCTGGCTGCTTTACCAGACGCTGTCGTGCCGTGTATGGGGGCGGGCCGCATTCTACCAATTGAGCGGTGCATACGGATTCCGAGACCAACTTCAGGACGTCATGGCTCTGTGCGTCGCTAAGCGCGAAATTGCTCGCGAGCAACTACTGCGTGCTGCCGCGCGGCAATTTATCGAAGGCGATGTTCAACATTGGTGGCACCCGCCTTCGGGACGCGGTGTGCGCACCCGTATTTCGGACGACCTCCTCTGGCTGCCTTACGCTGTTATTCACTTCCTTGAAGCCACCGGCGACATGACTGTACTTGAGGAATCCGTACCATTTCTGGAAGGCGATGCACTGGCGGAGGGACAGAACGAATCCTATTTCCAGCCGCGCGTATCAGAAATTCGCGCGACATTGTTCGAGCACTGTGCTCGTGCGCTGGATCGCAGCCTCGCAGTTGGCAGCCACGGACTCCCACTGATGGGCACCGGCGACTGGAATGACGGAATGAACCGTGTCGGCGAACATGGCAAGGGGGAAAGCATTTGGCTCGGCTGGTTCCTGCACACGATTCTCTGGGAGTTTGCCAAGATTGCCGATTCGCGCGGCGAGCATGAACGCGCAGAGAACTGGCGTCTTCACGTGAGTGCGCTCAAAGCGGCGCTTGAGCGCGAAGGTTGGGACGGCGAATGGTATCGCCGCGCCTACTTCGACGACGGTACTCCCCTCGGCTCGGCCGAAAACACGGAATGTCGCATCGATTCCATCGCGCAATCCTGGGCGGTCATGAGTGGCGCTGCCGAACCCGGCCGCGCCGCTCGCGCCATGGCCGCCGTAGACCAACGATTGGTGCGCCGCCCCGAGGGGCTGGTCCTCCTCTTCACACCGCCTTTTGACAACACGCCGCATGATCCAGGCTACATTCGAGGATACGTGCCGGGCATCCGCGAAAACGGCGGACAGTACACACATGCTGCCGCGTGGACAGTCATTGCCTTTGCCGCGCTCGGCGACGGCGACAAGGCCTGCCAACTGTTCCGTATGCTGAACCCAATATCGCGTGCCTCTTCGCGTGCGAGCATGCAGCGCTACAAAGTTGAACCTTACGTCGTTGCGGGTGACGTTTATGCCGAGCCTCCTCACATAGGCCGCGGCGGCTGGACCTGGTACACCGGTGCAGCCGGCTGGCTCTATCGCGCCGGTCTGGAATGGATTCTCGGATTCCGGATGGGCGGCATGACGTTTTCGATCGATCCCTGCATCCCCCGGAACTGGCCCGGCTACTCCATCGAATTTCGTTATCATTCGGCCACTTATCAGATCAGGGTGGACAATCCGTCTCGCGTTTCTCGCGGCGTTGCTCTGACAGAATTGGACGGCAAAGTGCTGCCCGGCTCCGTAAGTGTTCCGCTCTCCAACGATGGTGCCGTGCACCAAGTCCACATCGTGCTGGGCTGACCGGGTTATTGGGCACGGCGCCCATCTGAAAATCGGAGATCTCCGCCGCGATGATGCGTCCCACTGGACTGCAGGGTGTTTGCAACAAGTTCCTCCGACATCTCCGAGCTTTTGTCGTTCGAAACGTCGCCGAGATTCCTGCTGGCTGCTGAGGAGTGCGAAAATGAACAAACCGGGGATTTTGATTGAGATTCCGGGGTTCGGTGCGCGTGAGATACGCACTATCGTCACCGACTACACTGGGACTTTGTCGTGTGGCGGAAGACTTGTTGCGGGCGTAAGGGGAAAACCTAATCGCCCTCCTGAACCTTGTGGATATTCGAATCGTCAGCGCGGCAGGCCAACTCACCGATGCCGTTGTCTGGTGAGATTACAGCGGACTTTGTTGCAGTATCATCGTGCAACAGGTTGGTCATTACAATTCAACCCAGCCGATTACTTTAGCGTTGTGCGAACCACTTTGTCTTACGGAGCGTCCGTTTCATGAGTTGCCCCATTGTTCTATCGTGCTGGAAGGAGCTTTTGCACTGGACCTCACCAGCTATTTCTCCTGCAGCGACGCACATACATAATAGTAGAGAACAGCTTCATCGATATTCTTGCGATTGACCGTGACGGACGTTTTGTCGTGATCAGGCTAAAGGTTGGGAGAGGCGAAACAAGACCGTGGGGCAGTGTTGTACTACATGGGGTGAGTCGATAAGAATCTCGGCAAGGCCCCTTGCCGAGGGATGATTATTGCAAAAGAGATCCCGGGTGATCTCATGCTTGCGGAAGTCTGTGCAGCAGAGAAACCAGACGTCGATGCTCCGCGTCTCACGTGTTAGGTGTATGCTCCATCCGGGGGGGACTGAAGTGAAGAAGCTCGGATTCGTTATCCTCGCTATTCTTGCCGTCGTCATCGTACTGAAAGCTCAAAACGCTACTCCGCAGGGTGCCCCGCCGCCGGGCGGTCCGGGTGCCCGCAACCAGAACCCGGCTCAGGCCGAAGCGGCCGAACGCGGCCGCAAGGAGTTCGTGGGGACATGCGGATCGTGCCACGGGGAAGATGCCACGGGCGGCCGCGGCACCGATCTCATTCGCTCCTCGCTGGTACGCCACGACAAGAACGGCGACCTTCTCGGCCCGGTCATCACCGCTGGCCGTCCCGATCGAGGCATGCCCGGGTTTCCGCTCAGCGAGTCGCAGGTGGCCGATCTCGCAGCGTTTCTCCACGTGCAGATCGACCTGTACGACATGCATACGCGCGTGCCCGGCGGTTATCCAAACGATATTCCCGCCGAGCGGCTGGCGACGGGCAGCGTGGAAGCCGGCAAGGCCTACTTTTACGGGGCGGGCGGATGCTCCAAGTGCCACTCGCCCACGGGCGACCTGGCGGGCATCGGGAAGAAGTACAATCCTCCTGATCTGGAGACGCGTTTTCTCTACCCGTTTGGCAAACCTTCCACCGCAACGGTGACGTTGCCTTCGGGCAAGAAGTTGACGGGGACGCTCCTGCTGAAGGATGAATTCAGCGTGGCCATCCGGGACAGCGACGGCTGGTATCACTCCTGGCCGCTCAGCGCGGTAAAAGTGGAGGTGAAGGACCCGCTCGCCGAGCATTGGACGCTGGCGTACAAGTACACGGATGCCGACATGCACAACCTGTTCACCTATCTGGAGACACTCAAGTGAAGAAGCTGGCCCTCATAATTCTCGCACTCGCGGTATGCCTGCCCGCGCAGGAGCTCGATCCGAGCAAGCTGCTAAACCCCGGGACGGATTCCTGGCCGACGTTCAACGGCGATTATTCCGGGCGGCGTTATAGCACGCTCGCTCAGATCAACCAGAGCAACGTGAGTTCGCTTGCGCTTGCCTGGGCATTCCAGTCGCGCTCGCAGGGCTCGTTCTCATCAATGCCGCTCGTAGCGAACGGCATCATGTACGCCACGCTTCCTGACCAGGTCTGGGCCATCGACGCCCGCACCGGCCGGCAGATTTGGCACTTTCAGCGCCCGTCGCAAGGCGGCGGAAACCGCGGCGTGGCGATGTATAAAGATCGTCTGTTTTTCACGACGCCCGACACGCACGTCATCTGCCTGGATGCGCACAACGGAAAACTCCTCTGGGACGTTCAGATGGAGGACCCGGCCTTCAAGGCCTTCGCAAGCATGGCGCCTCTGGTCATTCGAGACCACGTGCTGGTAGCGGGTTCGGGTGACGCTGCCGATCTTCCGGGCTTCTTAGAGTCGCTCGATCCGATGACCGGGAAAGTTCAGTGGCGCTGGGATAGCGAACCCAAGCCCGGCGAGCCCGGATCGGAAACTTGGCCGCAGGATAGCGACGTAATGAGCCGGGGCGGCGGAATGTTGTGGCTGACCGGCACGTACGATCCGGAGCTCAATCTGACGTATTGGGGAACCGGCAATCCGCACCCTGTCGAAAACGGCGAGCCGCGTCCCGGAGCCAATCTCTATACCTGCTCGATCGTGGCGCTAAATCCCGACACCGGCAAGATGGCTTGGTACTTCCAAGCCTCGCCGCACGACACGCACGACTGGGACACGAACATGACGCCGGTCCTGTTCGACGCCGACTTCCACGGGAAGCCACGCAAGTTGCTCGCACAGGCCGCCAAGCAGGGCTTGTTCTTCGTGCTCGACCGCACCAACGGCAAGGCCCTGGTCTCCGCGCCCTTCGCCGAGGCTAACTGGTATTCGGGTTGGGACGAACGCGGACAACCGATCCCCCGGGCGGAAACGGAGCCCAAGCTCGATGGCGTGCTGGTGCGTTCGGGACAGACAAACTGGAACGCTCCCAGCTTCGATCCCCAGACAGGCCTCTTCTACATCAACGAGCGAGAGGGTATCGGGGTCTTCTATCTGACGATGCCCGGGAAGAAAGCGGAAGGCTGGGCTGGCCGCGATTTCACGGTCGTATCGAAATCTTTTTTGAAGGCCATCGATTATCAGACCGGAAAGATCAAGTGGAGCCGCGAGAGCAGCGGCCGCGGCGGGTTTACCGGTATCTTGACCACGGCCGGCCACTTGCTGTTCACTGCTGATTCGGCGGGAAACTTGGTGTCTCTTGATCCGGCCACAGGCAAGACGCTCTGGCACATGTATCCCGGGGGGACCTTGGGTACGGCGCCGATGACGTACGAATTGGATGGCCGCCAGTACCTGGTGATGCCGGTGGACGGCGTGATCTTCGCCTTTGCGCTGCCAGCCCGCCAACAATAGGATCTCTGACACTTGCTAGGTAAACATGGGCTTCGGCGAAGATTGTGATTTCCTCTTTCGCAAGCTCCGAAATTTGGAACTGAATGAGTCTAGTGAGCCTGCGAGCGATTCGGTATCGTTCCCGCGACGCCGCATACGCCAGATGTTCGGCCTTCGCGGCGTCTCTTAATTGGCCAGCGCCCACCAGTTTTGTTGGCTCTAGTTGTCGTGTTCACCAGAGTTCAGGTTGCGCCCGGGTTGCACTTCTTCCCGTTGATTTCCGCGTTCAAACCGTACGCCGCACGACCTGACACCATTCCTTTGTTTTTGCCGCGAGCCTTGCATCCAGGCTATTCTTTCAAGTACAAGAAGAGGGAATTTATGCTGGATTTCGATGAAGCTTGGGCGGTCGTTGCAGTCTCCCGTAGGCGGCCATGTACGTCCAGGAGTCGAGACCTGAACCCGCGAATTTGGAGTTGGGCATGTTGAATCACGCAAGAGCGTGTAGGAATAGGAAAAGGTTGTTGCCGCCAGCAAGAATTGGTGTGTCAGCGTTTCTTGCGGTTTTGGCGTTGTTTGGGAGTCCGAGACCGGGGTGGGCTCAGGTGGCTGCCGCGATTTCCGGGAGCGTGGAAGATGCATCAGGCCGCGCGGTGATCGGTGCAACCGTCACCGTAAAGAGTTTGGAAACGGGAGCCGTGCGGATCGTGGCGACGGATGAGGCCGGTAACTTTAGAGTGCTGGACCTGCCCCTTGGGCCGCAGGAGGTGAAGGCGGAAAAGAAAGGCTTCAAGGCTACAGTCCGGACGGGAATCAACCTGGAGGTTGGGCAGGAAGCGGTGGTGAACCTGCGGCTCGAAGTGGGCGAATTGGTTCAAGAAATCGTAGTTTCAGAAGAGGCTCCCGTGGTCAATACGACGACAGCCCCGGTCTCCGGAGTTGTAGGAGAGCGCGAAGTGAAGGATTTACCTCTCAACGGCCGAAGCTTCGATAACTTGATTACTCTCAACCCGGGGGCGATCAATTACAGCGCGATGAAGAGCGCTCAAACGAGCACCAGCAATGGGAACACATTTACCGTGGCCGGGAGGCGAACCGCCGAGAACCTATTTTTGCTGAACGGTATTGAATATACCGGATCGAGTCAGCTTGCGATAACGCCTGGTGGCGTTAGCGGCGAACTTCTGGGGATCGATGCTGTCCGAGAGTTCAACGTTCTGACGGACACCTACTCTGCTGAATATGGGAAACGAGCGGGAGCACAAGTCAGTCTTGTCATCCAGTCGGGGAGCAATGCGCTGCACGGCTCGATTTTCGAGTTCCTCCGGAACAGCGCGCTCGATGCGCGCAACTATTTTGCCCAGGGAGCCAATCCGCCCTTCAAGCAGAACCAATTCGGAGGAGCGGCGGGAGGGCCGCTCAAGAAAGGCCGCTTGTTCTTGTTCGGTAACTACGAAGGATTTCGCCAAGCGTTGACGGTCAGCAACGTGGCCGTGGTCCCCGACCAACAAGCGCGCCAGGGTTCTTTGCCAAATGCATCTGGCGTCTACACCAAGGTTACAAATCTTAATCCGTCGATGTTGCAGTACATGTCCTATTGGCCTCAGCCGAACGGTCCTGAGTTGCTCGTCCCTTCGACTGGGCTGCCGAGCGGCACGGCGTTCTCGTATAACAGCCCTAAGCAGTACATCCGTGAAGACTTTGGCACTCTCCGAACGGATTACACCCCGGGGGATCGAGACACTCTCTCGGGAGCCTACACAGTAGATGACGGCAATAGCCTCGTGCCGCTGACGGATCCCTTGTTCGCTTCTTACAGCACGCTGCGGATGCAAGTGGCCAGCGTGCAGGAAACACATATCTTCTCGCCGGACGTTCTCAACACGTTCCGCGCTGGCTTCTCGCGCGCGGGATTCAATCTGGATTCTTCCCTGCTGGCTTCCTTTCCGGCAAACCTCGACTTCGTAACCGGAGCCGGGCCTGGCGGAATCGTCATTGGAGGCGGCGTCACAACCACCGGCCTTGCGGCTCTTACTTCAGCTGGTCCTAACAATGGAGCGGGAGTGTCGAATCGCAGAAACCTCTTCACCTATACCGACGATGTGCTGATCAGCAAGGGCATTCATCAGATCAGTTTCGGGGCATGGTTTCAGCGGCTCCAGGACAACGAAAACAGTGCTTCGCGCCGTCTTGGGCAGGCCACCTTTGCCAGCCTGACGACATTCCTCCAAGGGACCGTGAGCACATTTCAGGTTGTACCGAGCCCGAACGAGCTAGGTTGGAGAAGTTTTTTCGGGGCGTGGTACTTCGAAGATGCGATTCGGATCAAGCCGAACCTCACGCTTCGCGCCGGCATTCGACATGAATTCACCACGGGTTGGAACGAGGAATTGGGAAGAGCCGCCAATTACCTAGTTGGCTCGTCGGGTGTGCTCGTGACTAACCCGCAGGTGGGTGATTCGGTTTTCACGCAGAATAATGCGAAGCGGTTGTTTAGCCCTCGAGTAGGACTGGCATGGGACGTCTTCGGAAACGGGAAGACGGCGGTTCGCGCGGGATTCGGGACGTACTATTCGCTGATTGACGATCTCGCTTTTCTGCTCAACTCTCTTCCTCCCTACAATGGCGCCTTATCGTTTTCGGGCGCATTGTCCTCGATTGTGCCGATTGCGCCCGGCGTGCCGCCGCCGCCCTCCTGCGGACCGAGTGTTCCGGCACCGTGCAGCACTTACGCACCACAGGGAATTCAGGCCAACGCCAAAACTCCGACAGTTGAGGAGTGGAATCTCACCGTTGAGCAGGAGTTGAACCGGAGCACGGCTTTCCGCGTAGCCTATGTGGGATCACATGGATATCACGGCTTTCTCAGCATTGATCCGAATACAATTCCCGCGCAGATTTGCTCCAATCCGAGCGGCTGCCAGGCGGGCGGCGTTGCGACAAATGGCACTCCAGCTACGGCAGCGAATCAAAGCCACGTAGCTCAGGGCGCGGAGTACATTCCCGTGGGAAGGCGGCCCAATCCATTTCTGGGAGCTGGGTTCTTTTGGTTCACCGAGGGCAACAGCAGCTATAACGCGCTGGAAACGGAAGTGACCCATCGGCTGAGCCGGGGACTGCAGTTCCGGGCAAACTATACGTGGTCGAAGAACCTCGACGTAAACTCCGCGCTCACGGGTGCACAGGCCAGCAATCAGGCGCAGATGGTTTTGGATCGCAATGACCTGCGGCGAGACTGGGGACTATCCGCGTTGAACGTCACCAGCCAAGCGAGTATTTCCGCGCGGTACGAATTGCCGTTCGGCCGCAACAAGCCGTGGTTCAATACGACCAGAGGGCTTGAAGGCAAACTGGTCTCCGGCTGGCAGTTGAATGGAATCGTGATGTTCTTGACTGGATTTCCGCTTACGCCGCTGGTTGGCTCGAACCGCTCCGGAGACGGAGATACTAGAAATCCCGACCGGCCTTCCTTGAATCCGAACTTCTCGGGTCCTATCATTCTTCACAACCAGCAGGAATGGTTCAATCCGAATGCCTTCGTACTGCCGGCTGCGGGAACGTACGGCAATTTGGCGAGAGGGACATTCACTGGACCCGGTTTGGCCGATGTGGACTTTTCGCTGTTCAAAAACACTTCTCTGACCGAGAGAACCAACCTGCAGTTTCGCGCGGAGTTCTTCAACCTATTCAACCGGGTGAACTTTGGCCCGCCGAACACAACTGTATTCGCGAGCGGAGCAGTGAGTGCGTCGGCGGGATTGATTACGACGCTGGCCACCAACCCCAGACAAATCCAATTTGGGCTAAAGCTGATTTTCTAACGAAAAAAAAGCGGGCGGCTCGGCTCCGCTTTGAATTTCTTCCCTAGAGTGCCATGGCCCAAATTCGCCATAACACCGTGGCAATGATACACCGAGACAGTTGCTGTTGCCGGGCACCAAGCGCCAGCGTGGCGAAGGATAAGGCGGAAGATCGCTCAGATTTCTACGTGATGCTGGAGCCGCTGTTGAAGGAAGTGGTTTCCCTGACCGAGAAGATCAAGGAGATGGATCGGAAAGTGGCAGATCGCCCGGGAGGGCTATCCGGAAACCAGACTCCTGCAGCAGGTGAAGGGAGTCGGACCTCTGATCGCTCTCACTTTCGTACTGACGTTGGAAGATGAAGCGCGGTTCCAGAAGAGCCGGGACGTCGGCTGCTACGTAGGCATGTGGCCGAAGCGGAGCAGTTCGGGCGAGAATCAGCCACAGTTGCGAATCACCAAAGAAGGGGATGTTTACCTGCGGAAGATGCTGGTGCAAGGGGCTCACTAAATTCTAGGACTACCGCGGGCCGGATACGGACCTGAGGCGTTGGGTTTGAAGTTGGCGGCACGTCGTGGGAAAAGGGCGAATAAGGCCGCCGTCGTTGCGGTGGCTAGGAAACTGGGTGTCTTGCTGCATCGGTTGTGGGTGACTGGCGAAGTCACGGTTTTAGCCCTCATTTGCTCCTTACGGACTCGGATCGGACTCGACTTTTGGCGACTGGTACCATCTGACGAACATTCACTTATTTTGGTACCCGTCATTGCTGGGATGTCGACTCACCGTTCAGAGGGTCGGAGGGGATGCCAGTGCCAACTGGATAGACAATGATCTCGACATCTCCCCAGCCGGAGTCGGCGTCGGCGTTTGCACCAATCTTCTTCCCTATTCCCAGGGTCTTAAGCTGGGTATCATCGAAACCGAAATTGCCAACGAGGTAGGCGCGTACCACCGCGGCGCGAGCCTGCGTCAGTACCAAGTCTTTCTGGGCGTCTCCTATCATGCCGGAATGAACGACCACAACCGCAATGCCGAACTCATTGGCGGCAAGAAACTGCCCTGCGCCATCCAAAGAATCCTGGTTCTTCAGCTTGGCTGTGTCTATCTTGTCGAAAAGGCGCTTTGGCTCGTACGTGAACGTTTTCAGAGGCGAAGCTTCAGGCAAGCGCGAGATTGCGTCTTTCGCCAGATCAGCAGAATCTTCATAGCCGCGTTTCTTGAAATACCCGCGCAGTAAGAAATTTTGCTTCAGCGCTTCCATGTTTTCCTGGAAGTCAGCGATTCCCGCTTGAGCGTGGATCACCGTATCACGCATTCCAACCGTGGTCTGGTCCAGTTCGGTGTACATTTTCTTGTCGTTGATCAGGGCCCCAATCGTTCCCTGACCTTGGTTGACCTTGGCGCTAATGGAACTCAGATTCGCGGTTGCCACAGTGACGTTGGCAAGGGCTTCCCGACTGCTGTCCAGAATGGCGTCCGTCTTCTTGATCAGGTCCGCCATGACCAGCGGAGGCTGGCTGGCGATCGTGTCACCATCCTGTACATTCAACCCTTGAGCGGATCCAAACGAGATCGAGACATATTCATTGCCCAGAAGGCCCTCGGTCTGGATCGCAGCGACCGAGTCCTGCTTGATGATCTCGTGGGTCGAGCGCTGCAGATCCATCAGCACGGTGATTTTGTCACTCGGCTTGTTCGGTAACTCGATACGACGCACGCTGCCGCTGTGGACTCCACCTACTCGCACCTCCGCGCCCGCATCCAGTCCAACTACGGTGCTGAACTGTGCCTTCAATCGATAGGTGGAGGTGAAGAGGTATTGCCGGTCACCGATGATGAAGATTCCTGCCGCCAGAATCGCCAGCGTAGCAATGATGAAAGCTCCCAGCCTGGCCGCTCTTGACATATCTGCTCCCTATGAATCCCGCTTGAAGAATTCCGCGACAAATTCGTCGTCGCTTCTCTCAAGCTCCTCGAAAGTACCTTCGATCACTGCATTCCCTTGGTGCAGCAGTACAATTCGGTCAGCAATAACCTTTGCGCTTTGCAAATCGTGCGTGACGACAATCGATGCAACGTCGTGTTCTTCTTGCAACTTGAGAATCAACTCGTCGATCTCGCGGGATGTGATTGGATCGAGCCCCGCAGTGGGTTCATCGAGCAACAAGATGCCGGGCTCGAGGGCCAGCGCACGCGCCAGTCCTACTCGCTTTTGCATACCGCCCGAAAGATCGCTGGGCATTTTCTTGAGTTCGCCTTCCATGCCTACGCCAGCCAGTAATTCCTTGATGCGGTCCCCCCGCTCCGATGCTGTCATTCTTGTATGACGCCTCAACGGAAACGCAACGTTCTCCTCTACAGTCAGGGAGTCATAGAGTGCCGCGTGCTGGAATAAGAACCCCATCGTCTTCCTGATCTCATTCACCGCTTCGACATTGGAGCTCGTGATCTCCTGCCCGTGGATGCGAATCGATCCCGAGTCCGGCTTCTGCAGCCCGATGATCAGCTTCAGCAGCACGCTCTTGCCGGTTCCACTGCGACCCAGCACCGCCAGAGTCTTACCACTGCCAACCGTCAGATCAATCCCGTCCAAGACCCTTTGGGCGCCGAAGGACTTATGTAAGCCCCGCAGCACCACGGCAGGATTAGCGGTGTTGCACTCGGTATTTTCAATCGCGCGCTTGTCGCTGCTCTCTGTCACCCTCAGCGTAACTGCTTGGTCAGAGTGCATCATGGAAAGAACACCAGGATCAATTTCACCAAAATGACGTCGGCCAAAATGACGAAGAGGGAAGATAAGACGACTGAGCTCGTCGCCGAACGGCCCACGCCCTCGGTACCACCTTCGCTGCGCATTCCCTGGAAGCACGCGATCATGCCGATGATCAGGCCGAACACCGCGGTTCGGAAAGTCGGCGCCAGAAAGTCGCTGAAGCTGGCTCCAGCAAATCCTGCATGGAGGAATTTGTGAAAGGAAATCGGCTCGGCCAAAGTATCCACAATCCAACCGACTGCCACACCGCAGAAATCGGCAGCCAGGGTTAGCAGCGGGAGCATCAGGATGCAAGCCAGAATGCGTGTGAAGGCCAGCAGCTTGTAGGGATTTACGCCGGAGGCTTCGATGGCATCGATCTGCTCCGTTACCTTCATCGACCCCAATTCCGCGCCGATCCCGGCCCCTACTCGGCCGCTAACAACTAGGCCGGTCACGATGGGACCCGTTTCGTGAATGATCGAGAACACGATTGCAGCCGGGAGCATGGACTTGGCGCCGAATCGAACCAAGCTGTAACGGCTTTCCAAAGCGAGGACCGCACCAATGGCGGCACCCGCCAGCGCCACCAGCGGCAGCGATTTGGAACCTACCTCGTCGAGCTGTCGAATCAGTTCGCGACCTTCAAAAGGACGTCTTACCGCCGCCCGCATCACCTGCCAGACAAAAACGCCGAGCTCCCCAAACCACTCGAGGAAGCCGTTGATCGGACTCCAGACTGAAGTGAGAGTAAATCGCATCAGTGACGTAGCTTGCGGCGCGTCCTGGCTGATCCAGCGACGAGGAATCCTGGCGTTGTAGCTCATACCTATGTCTCAGTGGTTCGAGTTTGCCGCCGCTTCCACTCCCGGAGCGTTGCGGCCGGCATGGCGAAATAGCGTGTGCGGTCCTCCGTAGATGAATTCACGCGCGATATTTTCGCCCGCGAACGCCAGCAAGGTGTAGTTGCCCATCCGAAACCCGTCTGCGGCGTCGTAGCGGCTCGGATACCATCCGTAGACGGCGGTCATCGAGCCCGCATAGGGCGCGGCCAGCGCGGGGAACGACAAACGGCGATGCCCGTCGTCGCCGCGGCGTGCCGTCACCGTCGAAATCACCGCATGACCCAGCCGCCGAAACACGCCCTTGCACTCGCAGCGGTAGTACAATGTGTCTTCCCGGAAAACTTCCGCCAGCGCGTACCGCGTCGTCGTCGTCACCATCGCGATGCCGAAGTCGGACCCAACTCGCTCGCCGTACGCTCCTGCGCCCTGCCCCCACTCCGGAGGCGTTTTATCTGCTTGATTGATGCCTCCCAAGATCGCGGCGCCAACGATCGGATAGGGGCCGAGGGTGTCGAAGAGGTAGTTCCGGAGCTTCATCTTCTCCGTCGGACGCCTGTAGGTCAGCGCCAGTTGTGGCTGCGCTGTACTGGGAGACGGACTGGCAGAGGGGCTGGGCGAGGGGCTGGGCGAGGGGCTAGGCGAAGGCGAAACGGTGCTGCTGAAGGACGATCCTGCGCCGGCGGCCGACTGCGCTTTTGCCGCGGACGCAAGCGCTCCCAGGCCCGTGATGGCAATCAACAAAGGGACAACCCGGAACCACTTCATCATGTCAAACTCTCCTTGCCTGCAATTTCTATCTTGCGATCGAGGATGGTTGCAGCAATAAGCCAGAGAGGGGGCAAATCTTTAGAATCAAAAATAGCACCTGGAGACTTGAGCTGTCTGTTCCAAATGGAACACAATTCCCCATTGCTTCCAAGTGTTCCCAAATTTACTGAAGTCGGGCAAAGGCCGAATCAGCAAGTGATTGAATTTGCAGGTAGATGGTTGGTGGACGTGACCGGGATCGAACCGGTGACCCCCTGCTTGCAAAGCAGGTGCTCTCCCAGCTGAGCTACACGCCCACAGTGGTAACTTTCTTTGATTCTAAGGCATTTGTAGCCGGTCGCAAACTCCTAAACGTTACTCTTTATCCCCCTCTTGTGCCGGAACTGCCAAGATTCCATTCTCGGCCGGCGGCGCTCAAGCCGTTTCCGGAATATCGGACGATTCCTCCTCATCTGTATCATCTGTCCCGTCGACTTCGTCCGCGATCGAAGGCGCGATTGGCGTTACGCGGCGCATTTGAAAACCGAGCGCCGTATCGACGAACCCGGCTTCTTGCAGATATGGTGCGAGCAAGTGTTCGCGGGCAGGGGCATCATTGATCTTGCCGATCAACAAACCGGAGCGGTTCGTTTGCCGGCGAATGGCGAGTTCGGCCAATTTCTTTGCCAGATATCGCGCGAATGCACTTCGCTCCGGCTGCGCATCTGGAAGAAAAACGCGCAGTGAAGGATTGCGGCGACGCAAAAATGCGGCGAGGGTTCCGTTAATAAGTATGACCCCGGCGCCGCTCACGCGCGCCATCGCATGACGTGCGGCCGGTTCGGCGGACTCCGCCTCCCATCGCGACCATGGAAGCAAAGCCCCGAAAGGATTCGCCGGATCGGCGGCCACCAGATAGACGACGTCCGGTGGCGACGCGTTGGCGCGAAGTCCGCGCAGCATGTCCACGGCCGCAGGCGAGCCAAACTGGGCAGCTCCCATTCCCGCCACGAACATGCCGCGGCGAATCCAGCCGCTTTCTTCCATAACCTTCAGCGCCGGATAGACCGTGCCATAGCCGCCAGGAATGTTTTCGGCGATCGCCGTCTCGCGCATCACGATGCCGTGACGAGCGAGAAGTTGTTGGGCGATGTTCGCGCTCCACTGTGTAGCATTCAAAGTTGGCGGAACTCGGTTTTGAATTAGCGACCAACGCCCCAGCGCCCCGGCCGAATTTCCAGACCGAATTCGCCGCAGGAACCCCGGAGAACCCGGTTGCTCTTCGGAAAAGCTCGCGCGGTGCCGCTTTGTCTCTCGCGGCCGAATCCAGTGGCGAATAGGATGAAAAGTATCGTTCGTGACGCGGCCCGACCAAACCAGCTCCCACAGTGCTTCGAACGTCTCCCCCGGATACCCGCGGCCGCACGCGTCGTGGATGTTGGCAAAAAATGAGGCTCCCTGCCGCTCAAGAAATCCGATGACCTGCTGCGCCCGCTCGGACGGCGCGGCGCCTCCCGCCCGTGATTCGAGCGGTGGAAGCAGCAGCGGCAAAGACCTAGCGACGTACAAGGCCACACGCCCGTCGCGTTTTCCGGTCCGCTCGACGCCGACCCAGACGACTTCTCCTCCGGCCATCAAAGTATCGAGATCGGCCGGCTGATAGTCTTTGATGCGCGCGGGAAGAATGTCGCGCTCGAGTTCCGAGGCAGGAACCGCCGCTCCTTGCAGCATCTCGATGCTATCGAGAAGGGCGTCCAATCCGCGCCGCGGCACCAAGACGCCCTGCCAACGAGTGGCGAATCGCGCGAACGTGCTCTGCTCGACCGGCTCGACTTCGCGCCGGAGCTTCGCGAGGCTCTTCCGTCGAATCTCCTGCAGCACTTCCGGATCGCACCACTCCGGATGGCGTCCGCTCGGGCGGAACTCTCCTTCGAGCAGGTGACCTTGTGCGTGAAGGCCTCGCAGAGCCGGCTCAATGACGTTCGGCGGCAAGCCGTAACGCGCCGCAACATCCGCAGTGGTGAAAGGCCCGTGCGTGCGCGCATAGCGGCGCACAATGTCGCGCAGCGGCACATTAGACGGCGCGAGGAAGACCTCCGGAAGTCCGGGGGGCAATGGAGCGCCGAGCGCGTCGCGATAGCGCGCCGCATACTCGACGGGAATGCAACGCGACTCGCCCGCGATCGTGATGCGAGCCGCTCGCTGTGAGTCCACCAATTCGTTTAGGGTTGCAGCGATTTCGCCGTTTACCGTGCGCGCGGTGAGTTCCATGCCGGAGAGGTCGCCGAGTTTGAGCAGAAGATCGTGGACTCCATCCGCGTGGCGAGCCTGGTATTCGGGATCGAGAGCCTGTAGCTTCCCTTCGACTTCACCGAGGGCGGATTCGTCGAGGAGTTCACGAAGGTCGGTGTCGCCAAGAAGCTCTTGAAGTTGCGACTGATCGATCGAGAGTGCCTGCGCCCGGCGCTCCGCGAGCGGCGCGTCACCATCGTAGATGTAATTCGCCACATAGGAGAAAAGCAGCGAAGCCGCAAAGGGTGAAGGCTTGGTCGATTCCACGCTGGTCACGCGAATCGCACCGCGCTGAACCTTCGCGAGCAGATTCGCGACCGCCGGCAGATCGAAAGTGTCCCGGGTGCATTCGCGGTATGTTTCCAGGAGGATCGGAAACGACGGATAGCGCGAGGCGACCGCCAGCAAATCGGCCGCTCGTTTTCGCTGCTGCCAGAGTGGCGCGCGCATGCCGGGCCGCCTCTTTGGCAGCAGCAGAGCGCGCGAAGCCGCCTCGCGAAACTTGGCGGCGAAGAGGGACGTCGATTCAAGCTCCTGCAAAACCAAATCCTTGAACCCGTCCGGCGTCGGAAGCAGGATTTCAGGCTGCACGGGCTGGTCGCTGTCCGGCAGGCGAAGAACGAATCCATCGTCCGACCACATCGTTTCCACTGTAAGTCCGCTTTCGCCGCGCAGCTTTGCCGTTACGGCCATGCACCACGGAGCGTGTACTCGGCTCCCAAACGGGGTCAACACGCAGACTCGCCGATCGCCCAGTTCATCGTGGCAAGTTTCGATTAGGATGTCCTCGTCGCTCGGGATTTGCCCCGTCGCCTGAATCTGCTCGTTGAGGTAGCGCAGGAGATTTTCGGCGGCGTTCTCGTCGAGGCTGTGTTGCTCCACCAGCCTGGCGAATGCAACGGGCCGCGGGAGACGCAAAAGCTCGCGCATCATTTTTCCGATGCGCTCGCCGAATTCCACGGGCCGTCCCGCGGAATCGCCATGCCAGAACGGCATCTTGCCCGGCTGGCCCGGCGCCGCCGAAACGACCACACGGTCGTGCGAAATCTCTTCGATCCTCCAGGTGGACGCGCCAAGCACAATCGTCTCGCCCACCCGGCTTTCAAACACCATCTCTTCGTCCAACTCGCCGACCCGCGCGCCCTTCGTCGCGCCCGCCAGAAAGACGCTATAGAGGCCGCGATCCGGGATCGTTCCGCCGTTGATGACGGCCACCCGGCGCGCGCCATGACGGCTGGTGAGCCTGCCGCGCACGCGGTTCCAGGTGAGCCGCGGACGGAGCTCGGCGAATTCCGCGGACGGATAGCGTCCCGAGAGCATGTCGAGTACGCCTTCGAATACGGGCCGCGTCAACGCTGCGTACGGCGCTGCCCTTCGAACCGCATGAAATAGATCGTCCACGTCCCATGTATCAAGCGCGACCATGGCCACAATCTGCTGCGCAAGAACGTCCAGTGGATTGCGGGGATAACGGATGGACTCGATGCTGCCGTCGTACATCGCTCGCGTGATTGCGGCGCAGGCGACCAGATCCGCGCGAAATTTCGGGAAGATTATGGCATTACTGACGGCCCCCACATGATGGCTCGCGCGTCCCACGCGCTGCATGCCGGTGGCAACCGATGGCGGGGATTCGACCTGCACGACCAAGTCGATCGCGCCCATGTCGATCCCAAGTTCCAGTGAAGACGTTGCAACGAGCCCGCGAAGCGTGCCAAGCTTCAAACTTTCCTCGATTTCTTTCCGTTGGGTCACCGCGACGCTGCCATGGTGCGCACGAACGAGCGTCTCTCCCGCAAGCTCGTTGATCGCTCCGGAGATTCGCTCCGCCAAACGCCGGTTGTTCGCAAAAATAAGCGTCGAGCGGTGCGAGCGGACGAGTTCCAGTAATTTCGGATGGATCGCGCTCCAGATCGAAGACCGAGCGGCAGTTTGCGACGCCGGCATATCCACCGGAGACCCGGCATCGCTCAGGCGAGCCATATCTTCGACCGGAACTTCGACGCGGAGATCGAGGCGCTTGGGTTCGCTCGCATCGACGATCGTAATCGAACGATACGCAGGCGCAATCGAAGAGGACTCGAATTCTGCCAGGGACTCTTCGAATCGCCCGGCCGGGACTGCGACTGCCCCATTCGCCGGGATCTTGCAGCCGCCCAAGTATCGAGCCACCTCTTCAAGCGGCCGCTGCGTTGCCGAAAGACCGATGCGTTGCAAGTGGCGGCCGCAAAGATGCTCCAACCGCTCGAGCGACAACGCGAGATGCGAGCCCCGTTTCGTGGGAACGAGGGCGTGGATTTCGTCGACGACCACGGTCTCGACGGATTCAAGATTCTCGCGAGCATTCGACGTCAGCAACAGATAAAACGATTCCGGCGTCGTGATCAGAATGTCGGCGGAATGGCGCGCGAATCGCGCGCGTTCAGTGGGAGGCGTATCACCCGTGCGAATCGCGATCACCGGCTTGTGATATTCCATCCCCAGCTTTTGGGCGGCCTGCGCGATCCCGGCAAGCGGCACTTGCAGGTTGCGCTCGACATCCACAGCAAGCGCTTTGATCGGTGAAATATACACGACACGGCAGCGCTGCTTCTCGCCGGGCACGGGAGCGAACATCAGTCGATTGATGCACCACAGGAACGCCGCCAGGGTCTTGCCCGTGCCGGTGGGCGCGAGAATCAGCGTCGAATCGCCTCGCGCGATCGCCGGCCATCCCAGGCGCTGGGGACGCGTCGGCGCCGGAAAGACTGCGCTGAACCATTCGCGCACGGCGGGGTGAAACAATCCCAGTTTCGCCGACTCATCAGCAGCCTTTGATCGTGTTTTGTCCGGTTGATCCATGAAATTTAGATGCGCCGCGGCGCAGCCCGCGCGGTACGCTTGACAACTCTCGACCCGAAACCTAAAATTATCACAGGCGAATAAAAAACGAAAGTTAAAGCCCCCTCCTTTCGCGTCCTTCGCCTTTCACCATGAGATCGAAAACTGCTGCGTTGCGTTTGCGTGTCGAATCCGCGCTGGCCGGTCGTCTCTCGAGCCCCTTCCAATATCACGACCGCCGGATTGTTGAAACCGTCCCTGCTGGTATCCCTCCGATCGATGATCTCACGGGAGGGCTTCCCCGGGGCAGTTTGACGGAAATTTACGGGCCGCCCTGCTCTGGGAGGACAAGTTTGCTGGTTTCCACGCTGGCCTCTCGAACCGCGGCGTCGGAAGTGTGCGCGCTCGTCGACGCGGGCGATGCATTCGATCCGCACTCCGCCGAAACGGCCGGCGTGCGGCTGAAACAACTGGTCTGGGTGCGCTGCCGGAATGCCGATCAGGCTCTTCGCGCCACCGATTTGCTGATCCAGGGCGGCGGCTTTGGTCTGATTGCGCTCGATCTGAGCGATACCCCGCCGCATGTGGTCCGTTCCGTTCCTCTCCCGGTGTGGTTTCGCTTCCGCCGGGCCGTTGAATCTACGCCGACAATTCTCCTCGTCGTCGAACAGGAATCGAACGCGAAAAGCTGCGCTTCCCTGGTACTCCGGCTTCAGGCGCAAGAAACGAGGTGGTCGCAAACGTCGAAAGACCCCGAGGGACATGCGTTGCCTCACTTGTCGGGCTGCCTGCTCGACGGCTGGAAGAGCCATGCGGAAATGATTCGTTCGCGCGCAAAAGAAGACTGGATTCCGCCGCATGCAATTTTCGTGGACACCGCCGGCAGTTGCACCGATTTCGAAACGCAGGCTGTCTGGAATCTTTCGCACGTGCTATCGCAACACGGCTCAGGAGGGGCGCACAGAAAAAGGTGAGGAATTTTTCAAGTCCCGCTGCTTTTTCATCGAGCTACCATGGCATTCGCTTCCATTTTCGTCCCCAATTTTGCGGTGCAGGCAGCCGAGCGCGCCGAACCCGTCCTCCGCGAGCGCGCATTCGTTCTTGTGGATGGAAATCCTCCCTTGTGCCGCGTGGTTGCCGTCAATAAAAAGGCCGCTCAAGCAGGAATCGAATGCGGAATGACGAAAACCGACGCGGCGCAGTTTGTCGGCGCGGGAATCCGGCCGCATTCCCGAATGCAGGACAAATCGGCGCATGCGGCGTTGCTCGATATCGGCTGGTCGGTCTCGCCGCGAATCGAAGATACGGCGGAGGATGCGATTGTTTTGGACTTGGCCGGCTCGGACTACTTGTTCGATTCGGAACAAGGCATTGCCATCCATCTCATGCAGTGCTCGTCCAAATGCGGCCTGCTGCCGAATGTTGCCATCGCCTTAAACGTCGAAACATCCCTGATCGCCGCGCGAGGTTTCACCGGAATCACGGTGGTTCCTGCCCGGCAGGAATCGAAATATCTGGGTGATTTGCCCGTCGGCGTACTTTCTCCCTCCGTGGAAATTGCTGAAACCTTGAATCGCTGGGGCGTGCACACATGTGGCGCCTTTGCCCGGCTACCGGTTTTGCATCTCTCCGAACGCCTCGGGCAGGAAGGAGTCCGTCTCCATGCGCTGGCGCGCGGCGCAGGTTCGCGCTCGCTTGCAATTGCAGAACAAAAGAGTTTCTTCGAAGAAGAGATGGAACTCGACGATGCCGTTGAGGAACTCGATCCCCTATCGTTTCTTCTGGGGCGAATGCTTGACCAACTCTGCGCGCGTTTGGCGGTGCGCTCTCTGGCAGCCGGGGCGATTCGCGCGCGTTTTGAACTGCAACCATCCTTCGAAAGTACGCTGAATTTCCGTAGAGAAGCGGTCCATCAAAAAAAACCGCCGGATCCGTACGAAAGCAAGCTGGAACTTCCCATTCCAGTGCGCGATTCGAAAATGCTTTTGAAACTGCTGCGGTTGCGGTTGCAATCGCATCCACCCGCCGCCCCCATTCGAAAAATAGCGCTTGCAGCGGAACCCGCCCGGCCCCGCGCAACGCAAGGCGGGTTGTTTCTTCCGCGTTTCCCGGAACCGGAAAAACTGGGACTCACGATCGCTCGCATTGCAAACGTCGTCGGCGAAGGGAATATCGGGTCGCCATCCTTGGCGGATACCCACCGCCCGGAAGAGTTCCACATGGAACATTTCCTTGTTTCTCCCGAAGCCACAGAAACGAAACAAAATAAGAGCGATGCCCTCCGCTCAAAAAAACAAAACAGACACCCTAAAATCCCGGCGAGTTTCCGGGCTTTCCGCCCGCCCGTTCCTGCGCAACTTGAACTACGCGCAGGTCGTCCTTTCCGTGTGATCTTTCGGGGTATGCGCGGAGAAGTGCTTGCTGCTTCCGGTCCGTGGCGCACATCCGGCGACTGGTGGCGGGAAGACCCCTGGCAGCAGGACGAATGGGATCTCGAGATCGATTTCCGCTCTTCTTCGTCGGGCTGCGATGCATCTACAAATCGTCGTCCGAATCGAGGTCTCTATCGCTTTTATTACGACGTACTGCGCCAAGGCTGGTTCGTGCGCGGAGTCTACGACTGATGTACATCGAACTCCACGCGCGCTCGGCGTTCAGCTTTCTCGAAGGCGCTTCTCTGCCTGAGGAACTGGCCGGCGCCTGCGCGGAACACAGCGTGCCCACCATGGCCTTGCTGGACCGTGACGGCGTGTACGGCGCACCCCGTTTTCATCTGGCGGCGAAAAAACTCTCCATCCGGGCCCACATCGGCGCAGAAATCACATCCACCGAGGGCTGGCGCTATCCCCTGCTTGTCGAATCTCGCGATGGCTACCAGAATCTGTGCCGGCTCATCACGCGAATGAAGCTTCGCGCACGGAAAGGAGAAGGCTGCATCCGGCCGGAAGAAATATCGGCGATCGGCAGCGGCCTGATCTGCCTGACCGGAGGCGAAGAAGGCCCGCTGGCGCATGCTCTGGCGCAAGACGGAATGACGGCCGCAATGGAATGCGTGCAGCAGCTCTGTCGCGTGTTTGGCCGGCAAAATGTTTACGTCGAGCTCCAGCGGCATTTTTCTCGCGAGCAGGAAGCGCGGAACCAGGCCGCCGTGGAAATCGCCCGGAAGCTGAAGCTGCCTTTGCTTGCCACCAACGGCGTTTCCTACGCGCAGCCGCGACAACGCGAAGTTTTGGATGTTTTTACTTGCCTCCGCCATCACCGAACGCTTGCGACCGCTGGCCGATTGCTGAGCCGCAATTCCGAGCGCCATTGGAAGACGCCCGCGGAAATGGCTCTTCTCTTCTCCGATCTCCCAGAGGCAATTGCGAACACAGAGATTCTCTCCTCCCGTTTGCACTTCACACTGAACGATCTCGGATACAAATTCCCCGTCTATCCGGTTCCCGGCGGCGAGTCTCAAATGCAATTTCTGCGCCGGCTCGCACACGAAGGCATGGTTTCTCGCTACGGCTCGCAAAATGACCGCGCGCGGCAGCAAATCGATCGCGAACTGGCGCTGATCGAAAAACTCGATCTAGCCGGCTATTTTCTGATCGTCTGGGACATCGTCCGCTTTTGCCGCGAACAGGGCATTCTCGTGCAGGGACGTGGCTCGGCAGCCAATAGTGCCGTTTGTTACGCGCTCGGCATCACGGCCGTCGATCCTGTCGGAATGGATCTTCTCTTCGAACGGTTCCTGTCCGAAGAGCGCGGCGAATGGCCGGATATCGATCTCGACCTCCCGAGCGGCGATCAGCGGGAACGCGCGATTCGGTACGTCTATGAACGCTACGGGAAATTGGGCGCCGCGATGACCGCGAACGTGATCACCTATCGCGGGCGTTCGGCGGCCCGGGAAATCGGCAAGGCTTTGTCGTTCGATCCGGAAACGCTCGATCGGTTGTCCGACCTCGTGGGATCGTGGGAATACAAGGACCCCGGTGATACGCTCGATCGCCAATTCCGAAAAGCAGGACTCGACCTCCAGCATCCGCGAGTCCGCAAGTTTTTCGAGCTTTGCCAAGCCGTGCAGGATTTGCCGCGCCATCTCGGGCAGCATTCCGGCGGAATGGTGGTGTGCCAGGGACAGCTCGATTCCGTCGTTCCACTCGAACCGGCCACGATGCCCGGCCGCGTCGTCGTGCAATGGGACAAAGAAGATTGCGCGGACATGGGCATTGTAAAAGTGGATCTTCTCGGACTCGGTATGATGGCGGTCCTCGAAGACTCGCTTCAAATCATTCGAGAATACTACGGAGAAGAAATCGACCTCGGCCGCCTGCCGGCAAATGACCCGGCGGTCTACTCAGCGCTGCAAAAAGCGGATACCGTCGGCATGTTCCAGGTCGAGAGCCGGGCACAAATGTCCTGCTTGCCTCGTCTTCGTCCAAAACATTTCTACGATATCGTCGTTCAGGTCGCCATCATTCGCCCAGGGCCCATCGTCGGGAAAATGGTCCACCCTTATTTGAGGCGCCGCCAGGGTCTTGAAAAGCCCGAGTGCCTTCACCCTTCACTCGAACCTGTTTTGGCACGCACCCTCGGCGTGCCGCTTTTCCAGGAGCAATTGCTGCGCATGGCGATGATCGCCGCAGGGTTTACAGGCGGTGAAGCCGAAGAGTTGCGGCGCGCGCTCGGGTTCAAACGCTCCGAAGCGCGCATGAAACAAGTGGAGATCAAACTCCGGAGCGGAATGCAGGCAAAGGGCATCCTCGGAGAAACGCAGGACAAAATCATTCAGTCGATCGCCTCCTTCGCCCTCTACGGGTTTCCGGAATCGCACGCCGCCAGCTTTGCGCTGATCGCCTATGCGAGCGCCTATCTGAAATGCCGCTATCTGGCGGCCTTCACGGCCGCGATGTTGAATAACCAGCCGATGGGCTTCTATTCGCCGGCGACGCTCGTGAAAGATGCCCAGCGCCACGGATTGAAATGCAAGCCCATCGATGCAACGCGCTCCGATTGGCTGTGCACGCTCGAAAAGATTCCCGAAGGGCTCGTCATGCGTCTTGGGCTGCGCTACGCGAAGGGTTTGCGCGAAGAGATCGCGCTCGAAATCGTGCGCCAACGCGACATTCGCCGGTTCGCATCGATCGACGATCTCAAGCAGCGTGTCCCGGGGATACAAAAGTCCGAACTGGCCGCGCTCGCTGAAATCGGCGCGTTGAATTCCCTATCTGCCAGGCGGGGCTTCCACCGCCGTGACGCCCTCTGGCAAGTTGAGCGCGCCGCCCGCCGGCCGGGCCCGCTTCTCGAAATAGAGGAAACTGCGCAGGAATCGGCCGCTGTTGTATCTCCAGAAGCAACGACCGACCCGGATGAACCCGCTGCTTCCGACTCGCCTTTGCTGCCCATGACCGATGAAGAAAGATTAGTCGCGGATTTCCGTGGCACGGGTATGACGGTCGGGCCTCACCCCATGGCTTACCGTCGCGCCGAAATGAGAAAACTAGGAATCCGCGCGGCCATCGAGCTTGCAACAACACCCGACGGAACCCGTGTACGAGTTGCGGGGGCAGTGATCGCTCGCCAGCGTCCCAGAACGGCGAAAGGTTTTGTCTTTCTCAGCCTGGAGGATGAGACAGGAATCGCGAACGCCATTATTACGCCACAGATATTCGAGCGGGATCATACCGTGATCGTCCATCATCCATTTTTGTTGCTCGAAGGCACGCTTCAGAACCAGGACAATGTGGCCTCGGTGAAAGTCGAACGCGTTCAGCCCTTGGCGATCACACGTGCGCAAACTGCCTCGCACGATTTCCATTAAGAACTAGCGGAATCATGCGACGTATTCACAGTCGGCGTACAATCTCGCCAGGCTTATCGGAAAACGACATTCTGGATCCTGGCAAAGCTAATAACTCGGGAAGATAAGCATGGCTCCCCGGGCAAGACTCGAATTAACGAGCCTTCGCGGGAATTGTGGGTGCAGGATTGGGTGCAGCTAGAGAGGGGGGAGACCGACGAATACGCGCTTGTTGTCAGAATCGTTCGGCTGCCCTACCGCCTCCAACTCTTCCGAGTGACTGGCAGAACCATTCGAGGGGCTTCATTTCGCAATGCGCCGCCGCAAAACCTCAAGGATTCCAGTTACCAGCATCGCCGGAGTCGGCGGACAGCCGGGGACATATCCGTCGACAGGAATGACGGCATCCACCGCACCGACGATTGCGTGGCTCCCCGCGAAGATTCCACCGCTACATCCACACGCTCCAACGGCAACGACCAGCTTGGGTGCCGGGATTGCCTCGTAAGTCGCCTTGATGGCCTCGGCCATGTTGCGCGTGACCGGACCAGTCACCAAAAGCATGTCGGCGTGCTTCGGAGACGCCACGAAATGAATTCCGAATCGTTCCAAATCATAGTACGGGTTTGTAAGGGCGGCGATTTCTGCCTCGCATCCGTTGCAGGAGCCAGCATCCAATTGGCGAACGTTTAGAGCCCTTTGCAGCAGCGAATGAATTTGTCCGCGCGCCTCTTCAGGACTGGAAGCGAGAGGCGTCATCTCCGCGCGGCTGTCGATGTCCCAGAGCCGCACCGTCTGCTCCTTCGTCACGCCACAGCGAGTGAAATGCGTCGCAACGGCCACGGCCCCTTGTCCTGCTTCCCCGCATTTGCCGCAGCCAATGCATTGACCGTACGACAGCCTTAGGCGCCGACGGCCTTCGTGTTCCTCCATACGTAGGGCTGAAGTAGGGCACACTTCGATCAGCTTCTGAGCAATGTCCGGCGTCAGGCGATCCATAACGATCTCTGGCATGCGGCTGCCGTCGCAATTTCCGAGCAAAGCCTCGACCGGAATCAACGAGCTCCGTTGGCGCAGGCTCCGCTCAATCACGTCGCCAATCATCGGTCACATCCCGAATAGGAAAGGTTAAAACTCTTATTGATTAGCGGAAAATCAGCGATGATGTTGCCCGCCACAGTGAGGGGCATTGCGGGCCAGTTCTGGAACGACGGAGACTTGATGTGGCACCGAGTCACCCGGCCACCGCGGGCCTCCACCCAGTAGCAAAGCTCCCCTCGTGGCGATTCCACGGCAGAAAATCCTTGGATGTCTCCTTGCGAGGTGACGGGAATGAACACGCTTCCATCCGGAAGAGACTTCGCGGCGTCCTGAATCAATTGTGCCGAGGCTGCCGCTTCGGCGATGCGAATTCGCGCGCGCGCCATTACATCTCCGTAATGCGTGACGGGAACTTCAATTCGATGGTTGCCGTAGCCGCCGTAGGGATGGTCACGGCGAACGTCGAGGTCTATCCCGCTGGCGCGCGCCACGGGTCCGACGACGGCGAGGTCCTGCGCTGCTTCCCGGCCGAGGACCCCAGCCGTCTCAAAACGATTCTGGATCGAGGGTGTCTCCAGGATCATACGGGCGATCTTGGAGAAGTCGCGAGAAGCTCGCGCGACAGCCTGGGCGAATTCAGCGGTCCGGCCGGGGTCAAAATCGAATCGTAGGCCGCCCGGAACCGCGACTCCGCGCCAGTAGCGCGTTCCACAGCACTGCACTGATGCTTGAAGCAGGAATTCCTTGAGGCGCGTCGCATACGCTGCGGCCACACTGAATCCGACATCCGTGCAAAGTCCACCGATATCCGAGATGTGGCAGACAAGACGCTCGTACTCGAGTCCAATCAAACGAACGGCCGTGGCTCGTGACGGGACGTCAATTCCGCAGGCATTTTCCACTGCCTGTGTGTAGCACACTGCATGGGCGAAACAGTTATCGCCAGAAACGGACTCCGCGAGCATGGTTCCGTCCTCGACGGATTTCCCCTCGAAGAGTTTCTCGGTGCCTTTGTGAGTGTAGAAATGTCGCAACTCGAGATGCAGAATTGTGTCCCCCACTACGCTGAATCGGAAATGTCCCGGCTCGATGATGCCCGCATGAACGGGGCCCACGGCGACTTCTGCGATACCCTCGCCTTGAACCTGCAAGAAGCGGTACTCGCGCTTTGACCACGGCACGTCATCCACCCGATCGATCATTGGGTACACGCCATCGGGCCAGTTGTCGTGGAAAACCAAGGGCCGCAGATCGGGGTGCCCTACAATCTGGATGCCGTACTGGTCGTGGAGCTCTCTCTCATGCCATGCCGCGGCCGGCACCTCGCGTGCGATGGACTGAAGCGGACCGTCCGCCGGCAGCACGATCTCGGAGTAGGCCGGGTTTCCCACATCACAAACGTAGTGAACCCATCTCGCCCCGTGGGGACCGAGGCTTCCGAAGATAGTGACAAGCCGGGCGCGACCTCCATCTTTGGACTGAGGGAATGTGAGCATCGTTCCCGGAGAAGCGCGTTCGCCATTGGGGAATACGGAAGGCGTGTCTTCCCTCATCGCAATACCGCCATCGCTTCCCGGAGGAGGAGGCCAAACACATAGGGAATCCGTATACCAAAGAAGAGCACGCAGAAAGCAGCCATCCCCATTGCGATGTATTCGGACGGGATGAGCTTTGAATTCTCGGGGTGCCGATCGGGCTCTCCACAGAGCATGCGAAAGAAATGGAAAGCGAACCCGCCGAAAACAACCGAGAGCACCATCAAGAAAAGAATCACCACAAGGTAGTGCGCCTGTGCAAACGCTTCGGACAAGATAGCAAACTCACTGATGAACAGACTGAACGGTGGCAGCCCCACAATCGCCAACCCACCGACAAGAAGAGCCGCGGTTGTTCGCGGCATGGTGCGCGAGATGCCTTGGATCTCATCGATGCGCAGCGTACCCACATTGTGGCGAATGTTACCGGCGCTGAAAAAGAGAAGAGACTTCGCTATCGAGTGATTGAATGTATGCAGCAGCGCGCCGAACAGCCCCAAAGGACCTCCCAATCCCAGGCCGATGGCGATGATTCCCATGTGCTCAATACTGCTATAGGCCATCAGGCGTTTGAGGTTTTGTTGCACCAAAATGAGGAGCCCGGCCACAACCATAGACATCACACCGAAGATAACCAGCAAAATATGAGGAAAAGCCGGCCCTACGGAACGCGAGACAATCGCATCGTAGCGCATCAAAGCGTACATGGCGCAGTTCAGCAGAACTGCCGAGAGCAAAGCGCTGATGGGCGTGGGAGCTTCGGCGTGTGCGTCCGGCAACCAACTGTGCATGGGAACGAACCCGATTTTGGTTCCATAGCCGACGATGACAAAGACGAATGCGAGCTTCACCAAGTGTGGGTCGAGCCCTATGCGCGGTGCGGCATTCATCAGTGAAACCCAATCGAGTGCCGAGGCCGGATTCATGCCCGCCTTGACGGCGGCGAGATACAACACAATGGTCCCGAAAAGGGCAAATGCAATTCCGACGGTGCAGACGATCAGATACTTCCAGCCAGCCTCGACTGCGCCTTCGGTGTTGTAGAAACCCACGAGCAAGGCCGATGCCAGCGTCGTTCCTTCCATCATGATCCACAGAAAACCGAGGTTCGCCGAGAGGCAGACGCTGATCACGGTGAAGAGAAACAAGAAAACCAAGGCGTAAAACCAACGCGGCGAAGAAAAACGGCCTTCTCCCGTGTGGCGCAGGTAGCCCGAGGCGTATACCAGCACAAGGCCGGAAACGATCGCGATGCCCATCAGGAAAAATGCACTCAGGCCATCGGCCCGCAGGTACCTTCCTTGCTGCAGTTCGCCGTGCGCGTGAACCTGCCAGACAACAGCGCCCAGTGCGACGATTTCCACTCCTCCCAGCAAAAGTGCAATACGAGTGGCCGCCCGCGGACTGTGGAAACCAAGGATAAGTCCGGCTCCGAGAACCGGGATTGCGAGTGGCATCAGGAGGAGCATTTCCTCAGCCCCGGAGCCTTCGCAGCTTGGACACGTCCAGATGTTCGAACGTGTCGCTAATGCGGAATGTGAAAATTCCCATCAGAAGCAGTCCCATGAGAATGTCGAAGAAAATTCCAATCTCGATGACCAGCGGCATGCCGAATGTTGTGATCAAAGCGGCCAGAAAAATTCCGTTCTCTAGAACGAGCAGCCCGAGCATCTGCATGAGCGCCTTTTTGCGGCTGACCATCAGAAACGCACCGGTAAGAATCAGGGAAACGGCGGCGGCAAGGGGGTCGTCCGGAACGTGAACGGCCCCGCCATAGGAATGGACGGCCGCATACGAAAGGTAAATTATTGCCACGGCGACAAATACCGACTGAGTCGGTGTTGTGGAGGCTTTCACGTCGCGCACGGTTTTCAGCCTTCTAGTGAGAAGGAAGAAGGCGCGGGGGATCGCAATCACCTTAATCACAAACACCAGCGCGCCGACAATGTAGACCTGCGGAAGCTTTTCCTGGAATGCCGTCGCAAGAACTTCCGCTGCAATGATCGCGGACTGCAAGCCGAAGAGAAGCACGCTTGTGGAGATCCGGCGTGCGACAGCCAGCAGAAGAATCGTGAGAAACAAGAAGACGGAGAACGAACTCAGAATCTTCTCTGTCGCAATCCCGACCAAACCCATTTCCTTACCTCTTTACCCACATTGTAAAAATCACAGCCAGAGCGCTAACGGCGGAAGCCACCCCAAGAAAATCTGGAACCAGATACATCCGCAACTTGGCTACGGCACTCTCAATCACGCTCAGCAGAATCGCAAGGACCGCGATTTTTGCGCAATAGAGCAGCAGTGCGGCAGCCATGCCCCACCCGGAGCCGCTGGCCGCCATCCCCCAAGGGCAAAACAACGCGATCAGGAGGGCGAGCATCGCGTGGAGCTTGATCGCGCTCGCCCATTCGATCAGCGCCAGGCTGGGGCCCGAGTATTCGAGCACCATTCCCTCGTGGATCATTGTCAACTCGAGATGGGTGGTCGGGTTGTCCACAGGCATACGGCCGGTCTCAGCTAGAGTCACCATCGCAAGGGACGTAAAAGCGAGAATATGCACCGCCGAAATGTTGAAGATGTTTTGCCCGAGAGTCCACGCAACCATTCCCGCTATGTCGGCGCGAGCCGCCAAGACGGCGAGCGCCACCAGCCCGAGCAGGAATGGAGCTTCGGCCAGACTTGAGACCAACGCTTCGCGGCTCGCACCCATCCCACCGAATGCACTCCCTCCGTCCAGAGCGCCGAGGGAGAGAAAAAACCGTCCCAAGGCTAGCATGTACACAAGCATGAAGAAATCGCCCTGGGACCCGAGCAACGACGAGGCGTGCATGACCGGCACAAATGCCGCTGCACAGATGGTGGCTCCGAACAGGACTACGGGTGCGAGACGAAACACTGCGGATGAGGTGGGAGGCACCAACTCCTCCTTACGAAGGAGCTTGAATAGCTCCGCGTAAGGACGCCAGACGCTGGCTCCCCGACGTCTTTGCAGCCGCGCCTTCAGGCGCGCAATGACTCCGCGCACGAGCGGCGCAGCCATGATGAGTATCAGCACTTGGAGGATGTCGATCGTGATCTTCATCTCTGGAACCTCAGGAACGTCAGCAGAGAGACGAGCGCCAGAAAGATGTAGAGCAGATAGACCTGGATGTTCCCGGTTTGCAATCGGCGCAACCGGAGCGCCAGCGAGACAATGAGATCGACAAAGGGCCGATAAAGAGCCCGTTCGTAGGAAGTTGTACGCACCGACCGGTATGAAATGGAAACCGGAAAGTAGGGCTGATCTGCTGGGACCTGCTCGACTTTGCGGTCGGGCCGGTAGACTCGGGCGAAGACAAAACGGATCGGCTTCGAGAAAACTGTGGAGGTGTACTGCATGCGGCTCGACAATTCTGGCAGGCCACACGCCCATGTCCGGGCCATTCGTTCTCGACGCTTGAATAAGACCACCAAGGCGCTCGTTCCCAGCACAATCGCTGCGGTCCACGGAGTGATGCGAGCGATGCTTAGGGTTTCCGAGGGCACGCCAGCGCCGGTAATCAACACCTGGGCAAGCGGGACCAGCGGCCGCAACAGGAGTCCGGGCACGATTCCAATCAGAACGCACCCTGCGGCCAGCAAGCACAGCCCGGCGCGCATACCGAGCGGCACTTCCCGCGCATCTTCGGCTCCCGCGCTGCGAGGCCGCCCCAAAAAGGCCACGCCGAAGGTTTTCACAAAGCATGCTGCAGTCAGGCCACCGATCAAAGCCAAGATGCCCACCATTAGGGGCAAAACAATCTGCGCCTTCGTGTCGATCAGGGTAGAACCGGCAAGAAAACTTCGAAATGTCAGCCACTCGCTGACAAAGCCGTTGAAGAGCGGAAGCCCTGCGATTGAGCAGCAACCGACGAGAATGGCCGCTCCAGTGAGCGGCATTCTGCGTTGCAACCCTCCTAGCTCGTTCAGGTCGACAGAATGAGTTGAGTTCGAAATCGCGCCGGCGCCGAGAAACAGCAGACTCTTGAACAGAGCATGGTTAAAGGCGTGCAGCAGCGCGGCGACAAGCGCCAAAGCCGCGCCGAGCGGGGCATGATGCGCCAGGAAAACGAGCGAGGTCCCCAATCCAAGAAAGATGATGCCGAGGTTCTCCACGCTGCTGTAAGCCAGCAGCCGTTTCAGGTCGTTCTCGGCAATTGCATAGAGAATGCCGAGAAGACCCGTCACAGCGGCCACCAGTAAGACGGCGTACCCGGACCACCAGGGGCCGCCACCGAGGAAGTCAAAGGCGAACCGCACGAATCCGTACACGGCCGTTTTTAACATGATTCCGGACATGAGCGCTGAGACGGGGCTGGGCGCGATGGGATGCGCTCGGGGCAGCCACAAATGGAGGGGGATGAGGCCGGCTTTCGCCCCAAATCCCGCAAACGCGAATAGGAAGACCGCGGTCCGGATCCCGGGTGGCACGATCGCCCCCGCCGCGCGAATCGCTCTAAAATCCAGGCCGTGTGAATAAGGGAGGAAAAGAAAAAAGCATGCCGCAACGGCGGCTGCACCCACATGCATCATCAACAAATAGATGAAGACGTTGTGGCGGCGTTCCGTCGAGTCCCCTTCGATTAAGATCAACCCGGCAGACACGAGCGCCATCAACTCCCAACCCGCCAGAAATGCAAAACCAGTAGATGCCGTGACGACCGCGATCATCGACGAGAGAAACAGCGACAAAAATGCCCACGTCCAATTGCGGCGTTGCTCGGAGTAGTGGAGGTCGAAATAGGAAGCTCCAAACAGTGTGACCGGAATGGCCACGGAACAGACCAACAGCAGAAAAAATGCGCTGAGACGGTCGACAGCGAAGGAGAAAGGAAAGGGCGTCGCCCGTGAGAGGTCCAGCACGGGACCGGGCTGCCGCAAGAAACTGGACACAGCCACTACACAACCCGCAAAGCTGGCAATCAGAATTAGCGCGACCGCGAGCCTCCGCGCGCTCTCCGCACGGCTCGCGATTAGGATCAGAGGCACTAAGACAGCAAGGACAGCTAACAGAAGAGCGAACAGCGCGGCAATAGATCCGGTCAGCATGTACCTATTTTCGGCGCCGTCCGTCTTTCATTTCTTCCAGCATTTCCCGCACGCCAACTAAGTGGTTGTTGAAGATGTCCTTTGCCGCATCCAGCAGCTTGAAGAGAGCCGGGTCCGAAACCGAATAGAACACGCTCGATCCAGACTTCCGTCCCACCACGATGTTCCGCACGCGCAGCACTGCCAACTGCTGCGAAACGTTCGCGGGTTCAAGCTGAAGCATCTCGCTCAATTCGTTTACGCCCTTCTCGCCACCTCGAAGGCAATCCACGATCCGGATGCGGATCGGGTGTGCCAGCGCCTTGAAGAACTCGGCCTTGAAGTTGGCAAGCTGTTGAGGCATGCGAATATTCAATTATTCGAATATGCTAGGCTACACAAAGGATGCTGTCAACGATGGTGGTACCGACCGAGTGTAAATCGACTTCGATGCCGCTTCGGAGGGTTACCGACCCGAGTCCACTGGGTACGTCGTATGGTTCCGACTCAGCAACCGAGGAAACCATGCAGTTTTCTAGCCCGTCCCGGAACAAATGTTCTCGAATGGCATGTGGTCTGGATCGGACAGGTGAGGCTTGGAATACGGCTTAGCGGATTTGTTTTCCCCGCAACGCCTCGAAGGACGCGATGATGTCCAGCAGTTCAGCCGTGATCGAGTCTTGGCGAAGCTGCCGGGACCCGGATATAAGCGCACGCAAACGATCGTCGATGTTTCTCTCGGCGACCTGCATCGAGGCTAACCGGCTGGCATTTTCGCTCGCCAGCGATTCGGCAAACGCGCGGAAGAGGGAAACAAACAGATACTCGCGGATCAGCGCCTGGAGGAGCTGTGCTTCGTCCATCGTGAACATTGGGATCACTTTGGACGGCCAGCGCTTAGCTCTTAACCCATTGATCCACTTGGCGTCGACCGGCAGCAGTTGGACGCCAACGACCCGGTACCAGGCGCCGGATAGCGGTCTTGCATTGAACAGAACTACGAGGTCGATGCCTCGTTTCGAGTGCCACTCTTCAATGGTTCGCAGCACCTCTTCCACCGCCGCGCTGATCGCAGACGCTGCACTCGGAACTCGCACCGTATCTTCAACTCTGCGGCCAAGGCTTTCGAGTTGCGCCGCCGCGCGCACGCCGACGGCCAGAGTCGCCTGGCTCTCCCGCTGGATCGCAAGCCTTTGTAAAGCGCGCGACGCATGAGAAACGACTTGGTCGTTCAGCAAACCGCACATCCCTTGGTCGGACCCGAAGACAATTGCTCCCAGCTTTCGCCCCGGCACGTTCTTTGGCGGCACGACGTTGGGCCCGAGTCGCGCGAGAGCAACTTGCAAACCCATTTCGATCGTCCGATTGTACTCGGCCACGGCGTGCGCGGACCTCTCAAACTGCCGGATGTTGACTCCAGCCAGTGCCTTCATTGTCTTCACCACGGATTGAAGTTCCTTGGTGATGAAAATGGACCGTCTCAATGACTCGGCGGTTTCCATACGGATCCGATGACTTCTTCGGCAAGCTTCACGATCGCCCGGCGTTCGCTATCACTGAGCTTTTTCCCGGCGTCGACGGATTCACGGAGCAACGGCAGCCTCTCCGTCAGGACTTGACGAAACCGTCCAGCAGCCTCGGCGATCTGTGCGGGTGGAACATTGTCAAACAGGCCTTCGGTCGCCGCCAATAGGACGGCGATTTGCTCCGTCGCAGAGAGTGGATCATATTGGGGCTGCTTCAGGGCTTCGCGGACGGCGCGGCCGCGCGCTAGAGTCTGCCTCGTTCGCTCGTCGATTCGCGACCCGAACCGCGAGAATACTTCCAATTCTTCGAACTGCGAATAGAACAGCCGCAGCTCTCCGGTGACGGCGCGGTAAGCGGGGAGTTGCGCTTTGCCTCCCACGCGAGATACGGACTTCCCGACGTCGATAGCCGGAAGAATGCCCTTTTGAAACAAGTCCGGCGTAAGGTAGATTTGCCCATCCGTAATCGAGATCAAGTTCGTCGGAATATAAGCCGAGATGTTCTGTTCCTCCGTCTCGACGATAGGCAGCGCCGTGAGGGATCCACCACCCAATTCCTTGCGGAGATGTGTCGATCTCTCAAGCAGCCTTGAATGAATGAAGAAGATGTCGCCTGGGAAACTCTCTCGGCCAGGAGGGCGGCGCAATAATAGCGACATCTCTCGATAGGCTCGTGCGTGACAGCTCAAATCGTCGAACACGACCAGCGTGTCGCGTCCCTGGTGCATAAAGTATTCCCCCATAGCAGTAGCAGCATAGGGAGCGGCGAACTGCAATCCGGAGGGAGCATCTCCGGTAGCCACCATCACGATTGAGTAATCCATCGCGCCGCGGTTGCGCAAGTCGGCGATTACACCGGCCACCGAAGCGCTGCGCTGGCCGATCGCGCAGTAAATGCAGACAACATCTTTTCCTCGCTGGTTGAGGATGCAATCGACGGCAATTCCCGTCTTCCCAGTCTGGCGATCACCGAGAATCAACTCGCGCTGTCCGCGGCCCACGGGGATGAGTGCGTCAATAGCCTTTGTTCCCGTTGCGAGTGGCTCGGCTACCGGAGCCCGATCCATGATCGCGGGAGCCGCACATTCGATGGGCGCACGCAGGTGGCTTTTCAGAGGCCCGGCATCATCCAGCGGCCGCCCCACAGGGTCCACAACGCGTCCCAACAGGCCTTCTCCGACTGGAACGTCCAGCACGCGGTTTGTGCGCCTCACTTGGGACCCGGACTCGATGTTGGTGCAGTCGTCCAAAAGAACCACACCGATCTCGTCCGGATCGAGATTGAAGGCCATACCGAGCAAGTCGCCTTCAAAGCGAACAAGCTCTTCCGACTTCACATGGGGCAGGCCTTGGACGCGGGCGACCCCCTGGCCAATGTATGTGACTACGCCAAACTCTTCGAGAGCCAGATTGGCAACGCTTCTGCGCGAAGCGCCGTCGATGGCTGCCAGCGCATCATCGAGCACGCCATATAAGGGCCCGCGTTTATCCATCACTCGTCTTTCACCTGAACTACCTCGCGATCAACGGCTTCCGCCCGGCGTTCCAGGGCCTGCTTCAGGTTCTCTTCCAAGGAATCCAGATAGCTTTCCGGAGCCCAACCGATCTTGTGTCCGTTCCCGCGCAGTTCGATGCCCCAAGCCATTGTGGAGTCCTTCTCGAACCTCAATTGGGGAGGAGCGCCCAAGCGAGCTTGTAAAATTGCCCCGATCCTTTTCCGTGTTTCCTCGGGTAAATCCACGGCACTGCGCACCACTTGCTCCTTCGTTCCCAGTTCCCGCAGCGTGGCAACGTCGAATGAACCCAGCTTATCCAAGAAAACCTGAATAGTGGATTGCTGCAAATCAGATGAGGAGAGGTCCCCAAGCGCCCGTCGGATGACCGCGAGGATTTCGGTTGCGGCCCGCGTCCTCAGCTCCATGAAGAAGGCTTCTCGCTCCTGGTCCAAGTCTTCGTGCCACTTTCTCTCAAGCTCTCGGACGGAATTCCGCGCCTCCTCCACGAGCTTGGCGCGCTGGTCTTCGGCCTCTTTGCGCGCCTGCGCCATCATTTCGTCTCGCTTTCTTTCCTGCTCCAGCGACCGAAGGCGCGCTTGTTCCGCTTGTCGTTCCGCCTCCTTGCTCTTCTCCTCGGCCTTGGCAAGCTCGCCGGCTACACGGGCTTCGCGTTCGTCAATGGCTCGTGTGAGCTTGCCCCACAGAAAGTGTTTGAGCAGTGCCACGAGCACGAGGAAGTTGACGATCTGCGCGACGACGGTAAACCAGTCGATCAGCACGCGCTAACCTCCGCTTTTCGAACTGATGTAATTCCAGAACGGATTCGCGAAGATCAAAATGACGGCAATGACAAAACAGTAGATGGCGATGGACTCGATCATTGCCAGCCCGATAAACAGAGTGCGGCTGATGGTTCCCGCTTCATCTGGCTGTTGGGCTATGGAACTGAGCGCTTGCACGATGGCCTTCGCCTCGCCGAGGGCGGGCGCAATCGATCCGATGGCCATGCACAGAGCCGCCGTCACAATTGATGTGATGCCGATTATTGTCACGCTATTCATGTTTCGCTCCTCCCCGGTCGAGCTGCGATTGGACGGCGGCGGCAATATAAACCGTCGCCAGAATGGCAAAGATGTAGGCTTGAATCAGGCCCGTCAGCAGTCCGAACATTTGCATGACGAGTGGGAAAGCGAGCGGCGCGATGGCCAGGAACACTCCTACGATCATGGACTCGCTCATGATGTTTCCAAACAGCCGAACTGCCAGCGCCAAGGTGCGAGAAGTCTCAGTCAAGAGATGAAATGGAAGCATGAGGAAGGTCGGACGTACGTAATGCCGGAGGTATTCCGCAACGCCCTGCTGCCGGACTCCAAACACATGTACCGCTACACCGACGCAGATCGCGAGCGCCGCAGTGGTTGATAGCGAACCTGTTGGAGCGCGCCAGCCCGGAAGAACCTCCAGCAGACTGCATATCGCGATAAAGAGAAAAATCGTACCCACAAAAGGGAGATAGGCATCGCTGCGGTCGGGACAAATCTCGCGAATCTGAGCGCGAATTGTTTGCACCACCACTTCGAGCGCGTTCTGCCATCGCGATCGATACAAATCCGCCGTGTCGAGACGCCGTGTGACGAGCCAAGACCCGATCGTAAGCAACAGCATGACGATCCACGTGTATAGGATCGTCGCGTTGAGATGCACGAACCCCCACTGCCAATAGATCGCGTGATCTGGCGTTATGGGCATTTCGTCCTCGCCGCTTGCACACGCAAGGATTTCGAAACCGCAACTCGTCCCATCACGAAACCGGCGACACAGGTCAACGCGTATTGCCAGCGCCCCTTCATCAGGAAAAGGAGACTGGCCAGCACGACCAGAGTCCGAATCCCAAAACTGCCCAATGTCAGCAGGGTGGGATGGCGCGTCGTCAAAAGCGCGCGGACGGTGACCCACAACCCCACGTAAAAAAAGACTCCAAGAGCGGCTCCGGCCAAAAGCCGCGAGAAGATCGAGACAGCGCTCACGGTTGGTCCCTCCTGATCCGCAGCCATGCGTTTGTGCAGCCCAGCACCAGCCCGCTAATTAGTAACGTCAGGGTCCAGGAAAAGCGGCTCGGCCAGCGATGATCAATCCATGCCCCTAAGGCCACTCCAACCAGCGTCGGGACGGCCACCGACCAGCCCACCAATCCGAGAATCGCAAGGGATCCCCAGAGGTCGCCCTTCTGACTGCGCGCGCGCAAGGCGCTCGCCTGCCTCGATTCGACTTGCCGAATCATGCGTTCGGCCGAGGGCGGGAGTTTCGGAGGCGATGGCGACCCGAGATTAGACATTCTTCTTTTCCAGTTCCAAGAGACCCCGCACCAGATCCGCTTCAAGCTTCACTTCTGATGCCAAGGTCTTCTTTTCGCGTTCCTCCTCTGCCTGAAATCGTGCCTCGACGTCCTTTCTCAGTTGGTCGAGGTTGGTGCTGCGCACAGCGGCGCGAGTCGAAACCGAAACTTCCGGCCCGCACTTGACCAGAATCCCCTGATCAATCGCGAGATATTCCTCAGTCCCACCGGTGCGCGCGAAGGCCAGGACGCCGGGCACCAGTGCCGTGACGAAATCGATGTGCCTCGGCAGCAGGCCAAACCACCCGTTCGGGGCTTCCGCCTTGATCTGAGTGACCTCCTCCTGCATGAGAATTTCGGTCGGCAGCCGCACGGTAAGCCTCATTATCCTCGCGCACCACTCCTCTCTCGCGCCTCGTCGATGTTTCCTATCATGTAAAGCGCCTGCTCGGGAACATTCGCGAACTCATCGTTCAAAATCCGTTCGCATCCGTCGAGTGTGTCCTCCAATTTCACGAGTTTGCCGGACTTTGCCGAAAATTGTTCCGTGACAAAGAAAGGCTGTGTCAGAAATCGTTCGAGCTGCCTTGCACGGTGCACTGTTCGGCGATCGTCCTGGGAAAGCTCCTCCAGGCCGAGCATGGCGACAATGTCCTTTAGTTCTTCGTAGCCGGCCAGCGTCTTTCGTATCTCTTGGGCGATCCGGCAGTGTCGGTTTCCAACGATTTGCGGCGTGACCATCTTCGATCCCGACTGGAGCGGATCAATCGCAGGATAGAGCCCTTCACTGGCCCGCTTGCGTGATAGGACAATCGAAGCAGAAAGATGGCTGAAAGTGTGCACCGCGGAAGGATCGCCGAAATCATCGGCCGGCACGTAGACCGCCTGCACGGAAGTGATCGCGCCCGTAGCCGTGTTACAGATACGCTCCTCCAAATCGGCGAGATCGGTGGCGAGTGTCGGCTGATATCCAAGTCGTGAAGGAAGCTGGCCCATCAAGCCGGACACCTCTGAGCCGGCCTGGATGAAACGGAAGATATTGTCGATCAGGAGCAGCACGTCCTGACGCGCATCGTCGCGGAAGTACTCGGCCATTGTCAGAGCCGAATGCCCGACCCGAAAACGGCAGCCCGGCGGTTCATTCATCTGCCCGAAGACAAGCACTGTCTTGTCCAGGACACCAGCCGCTTGAATCTCTCGATAAAGCTCCTCTCCCTCGCGGCAACGCTCACCAATGCCACAGAACACGCTCACACCGCGTTGATGGCCGATGACGTTGTGGATGAGTTCCATGATGAGGACGGTCTTCCCCACGCCGGCGCCGCCAAACAGGCCGCTCTTTCCGCCCCTTTCGAGCGGGGTGAGAACGTCGATCGCCTTGATTCCCGTCACGAAAATCTCGGAAGTTTTCGACCGGCGCATCAATGGAACGACCGGCGCGTGAATGGAGCGCCATTCGCCGCCCTCGATCGGTTGTTTCCGGTCAATCGTCTCGCCGAACACGTCAAACATGCGTCCGAGCACTCTCTCTCCAACCGGAACTTTCAACGTTTCTCGCGTATCGATCACGATAGAACCTCGGGATAGACCTCTCGTGGGAGTGAGGGCGATGCCACGGACAGTATGAGCATCGAGATGCAATAGAACCTCGATTACAACGTCACCCTGATCACCCGCTTTCAGTACGTGGTAGAGAGAAGGGATATGCCCAAAGAAAAACACATCGACAACGCTGCCGCGAACGGCCTCCACGGTTCCCGTATTGCCCGCCGGAGTTGCCATGAACACAATTGCTCAGATTTGGAAATCCAACCAAACCCGTCGTAAATATATACCTTAGCTACCGAGATGGTGAAAGTGACTTCCGTCACAGCATGGGCGAGTGATCCGCGCACTTTGAAATACCAACTTCCCCTATTTGGATCAACCACCAAGATGCGCTTGCGGTTGCTTCTCTACAACTCGAATTTGCACCCAATTGCACCCAAACAACGCTGTTATCAAGTTGTGCGTAAAGGAATGAAACGAAAGAGGAAGAATGGCTCCCCGGGCAAGACTCGAACTTGCAACCCTTCGGTTAACAGCCGAATGCTCTACCATTGAGCTACCGGGGAACCGGGCAAGGTAGGCTTTTAATTTACAACGTCACGCGGCTTGCACGCCACTTTCCTTTCTTCCAATCGTGGCCAAATTTCAAGTACGGCGCTTCCGGAGCACGCGTTTCGCTCGAAGGTCACCTACCGTCTGCGTGAAAGCCGTCTCTCGTCTGGATGGCGTGCCCGGCAAGCAGTCTGGTTCGTCCGGGGCGAGGAATCGCTGAAAATGCTTGTGGATCGCTACTGAAGTTTCTGGGTTGCGGAGTCGTGCACGATCAAGTTCTCGAAAATCGCGAGGACATGCCGCCGATAGCTGACGATCCGTTCGAGCACCGGGCGCAGCGTAGGTTCGCGCTGCGTTTCGCGGTCCCACTTGGCCAGCACGGCCGCGGGCACCGCAATGTCGCGGCGCAACTCTTCGGCTGTGTGCCCGCGCAAAAACAGCCCGTAAAAGAAGGCGGCCTCCCGCTGCGGAAACTGGAAATCCTGCAGCGTTTCGTCCAACGGATTGGGCAATGTGGCCATTGTCGAAAACCGCAGTTTACAGATTTCGACGCCGCCGTCAAGAGTCCTCGCGACCTAAGGAGAAACAGCGTCAGGAAACCGTTACCTCGCGGGGGTACCGCAAGCGGGAACGACTCCGTTGCGGAGGCGGGATAGGCTTCCGCCCCCGCAAGGTCTAGCCACCTTTTGCCATCAACTGAATCCAGATGACCCGCGCCGCCCTACTTCTTCGCTTGCGCGTAATAGTCCGCAACCTGCGCCCAGTTAATCGTGTTCCACCACGCCTCGATGTATTCCGGCCGGCGGTTCTGATATTTCAGGTAGTACGCGTGTTCCCACACGTCGAGGCCGAAGAAGGTCTTGCCGCCATCCATGATCGGATTGTCCTGGTTGGCGGTGGACTCAATTACAAGCTTGCCGTCGCGAAAGAGCAGCCAAGCCCAGCCGGAGCCGAAGCGCGTCGTGGCCGCTTGATTGAACTTCGCCTTGAAATCCGCGAAGCTGCCGAAGGCGCCGCTGATCGCGCTGGCCAGATCGCCCGAAGGTTCGCCGCCTCCGCCCTTCTTCATGATGGTCCAAAAGAGCGAATGGTTCTTGTGGCCGCCGCCGTTGTTGCGCACGGCGGTGCGGATGTTTTCCGGGACCTTGCTGATTTGTGCGAGCAGTTCGTCGACCGACAGCTTCTGGAGGTCGGGGTTGCCTTCAAGAGCCTTGTTAAGGTTTGTGACGTATGCGCCGTGGTGTTTGTCGTGATGGATCTCCATCGTCTTCGCGTCGATATATGGTTCGAGTGCATCGAAAGCATACGGGAGAGGTGGCACTGTGTGGCTCATTTTGGGAGCGGCTCCTTGTGCGGAAGTGGACGTCATGAATTCTGCCTCCTGAATCCTGGTTCCTGCTCCATAATTATACGCGCCTGGCGGGAAACCTTGAAACCACCCGGCTGGATTCTCAAGAGTTCTTCAGGAGGTGTTCATGCCGTCCGCCGAGCACGTGGAACATCATTTCACGGCAACCGCCGCTGTCCGCGACATCGTGATCGGAATGTCCGATGGCTTGACGGTTCCCTTCGCTCTTGCGGCAGGCCTGACGGCCGCCGCCACGGCCCTCGCGAAAGGCACAGGAATCATCGTCACTGCTGGATTCGCTGAGATTGCTGCCGGATCGATTGCAATGGGGCTTGGTGGCTATCTTGCGGCGAAAACGGACTCGGAGCACTACGCCTCGGAACTCCAGAGGGAATACCGCGAAACCGTTGAGCTCCCCGACGTGGAAATCGAGGAAGTCGCGAAAGTGTTCCGCGGGTACGGCCTCTCCGAAGAACAGATGGCGCCGGTCGTTTCAGCGATCACCGGAAACCAAAAGCGCTGGGTCGATTTCATGATGCGCTTCGAACTAGGACTCGAGGAGCCGGATCCGGCCCGAGCCGGGCGCAGCGCCGCTACCATCGCGGTGTCCTATATCGTGGGAGGCCTTATTCCGCTGGCGCCGTACATCCTGATGCATCGCGTCCTTTCGGCGCTCTGGGTATCGGTGTGCGTGACGTTGCTTGCCCTCTTTGTCTTTGGCGCGATCAAGGGTCACTACACGGGCGTCAAGCCGCTCCGCGGGGGAGCGCAGACCGTACTCGTAGGCGGCTTGGCTGCCGCCGCAGCCTTCTTTATCGCCCGCCTGATCAGTTAACTTTTTGCCCCCCGGTGCACTTGGAGTGCATACCCGACGGGCCCGAACGGCATCTATAGTATGTAGTACTGCGGTATTGGGGGGTTCGGTCGGCGCGTGGGATGGAGCAATGAATCCGCGATACGAACTGCTTCGAATTACGTCTAATGCATTCATGCACCGGGACAACGCGATGCGTGCCCGGCTTCTTTGAGATTGAAGGAGAGATAGCCCATGAAAAGCAGTGTCTTACACATTCCACGCTGGATAGCCGCAGTGGTGGTCTTGGCCGCCCTGGTTGGCGGGGGAGCGCTCGCCATCGGACTCAGGAATTGGTCGGGAAACGAAGTGTATGGGGCCCCGAAGCTGGACGTCACGTTGGCGCGAAACGCAGCCCCGGTGTCCCTCGCGAACTTTAGCAACGGCTTTGCATCGGTTTTGAAGCCCTCCCTTCCCGCCGTCGTCAACATCCACACGTCGAAAATCGTGAAGCAGGGACAAAATGTCATGCCCTTTTTTAACGACCCGTTCTTCCAACAGTTCTTCGGCAACCAATTTGGGCGGCAGATGCAGCCGCAGCCGGAACGCGAGCGGAGCCTGGGTTCCGGCGTCATTATCACGTCGGATGGAACGATCCTGACGAACAATCATGTGATCGACGGTGCGTCGGACATTGAGGTGCAACTCAGCGATCGTAGAGAATTCAAAGCGAAGCTCGTCGGCACCGACCCGAGAACAGACGTCGCGGTGTTGAAGATCGACGCTTCGGGTTTGCCCGCGCTCGCCTTGGGCGATTCCTCCAGGTTGCAGGTCGGTGATGTGGTCTTCGCCATTGGCGATCCATTTGGAGTGGGCGAAACCGCCACGATGGGAATCGTCAGTGCTACCGGACGCAGCGGTTTGGGCATCGAGAACTATGAAGACTTCATTCAAACCGATGCGGCCATCAACCCCGGGAATTCCGGCGGCGCGATGATCGATTTGCACGGGAATCTGATCGGTATCAACACCGCGATTGAGACCGGCGGAGGTGGCGGGAACGTCGGCATCGGCTTCGCCATTCCGATCAATATGGCGCACTCGGTGATGGACCAGATCGTCTCCCACGGCAAAGTCGTGCGCGGCTACCTCGGCCTCGTTCCGCAGGACGTCACGCCTCAAATCGCGAAACAGTTTGGCTTGAGCGAACCCGGCGGAGCGTTAATCGGGGAAGTCTCGACGGATACGCCGGCTTCGCGCGCGGGATTGAAGCGCGGCGACGTCATCCTCAAGGTGGACGGCGAACCGATCAGTTCTGCGAACGATCTGCGGTTGCGGATCTCGCAGACCGCGCCCGGCACGAATGTCAAACTGGGGATCGCGCGCGACGGCAAGCCGCTGGATGTCAACGTGACCCTCGGGGAGTACAAGGACAAGCAAGAAGAAAGTACCGGCGATGCCGAGGGTAGCGAAGAAGCGCTGCATGGAGTTCATGTGCAGGAGTTGACTCCAGACATCGCGCAGCAGCTGAACTTGTCCCCGGGAACTCACGGCGTCGTAGTCTCGGACATTGACCCCGCGAGCCCGGCGGCCGCCGCTGATCTCCAACGCGGTGACGTCATCCAGGAAGTCAACCATAAACCCGTTAGCAACATCGAAGAGTACAGGAAAGCGCTGGCCGGCACAGGTGATCAGCCGGTGCTTTTGCTCGTAAATCGAGGCGGCACGACGCAATACGTGGTTGTGGAGTCGCACTAAGCAAGAGGACGGTTTGAAGAGCGGAGCGTGGTTTCACTGCAGGCCACGCTCCGCTTCTCATAGGATTGGGAGGCGTACTTACTTTCCGGTATTCCCCGCCGAGACCGGATCTTTCAAAATTCATCTCCCAGCTGTATCAGAGCAACGCTTCCGGCGTATGGTGCTAGGGCGTGCCAACGAATTGCATCGCAACCACTCCTAGCGGGGTTGATTTTCGGGAGCAGCAGCGACGCGCGGCCAGTGCTTTCCCCCAATCCCCAACCCGTTGGGTTGTCGTTTTAAGCACGACTGGGGGTAGAATAGTACTTGGGTTCTATTCATCCCAGCCTTTGGTTCTAGTACTTAAAATACTGTGCGTTATATGTGTGTCGACGCACACCCGCTCTTCACGAAGGGCACTTGGGGTGAAATGTATGGCACCGGTAAAAAGTCGAGCCGTCTTCACTGAGTCGCTGCTTCCCGCTGGCCAGCGCCGTTGGGGATCATTCGGCGCGGGATTGGGTCTCGAGTGCATCGCGCTGATTGGCCTCCTGATCATACCCTTGTTCATGCCAGAGAGATTCGAGGCCGTTCAGCACTTTTGGGTCACGCCGATCGAGGCTCCGGTGGTTCAGCCTTGGAAGCCGCAGCCCCCGCAGAAGCCGGTCATCGTGGAGCGGGAAGTCGTCAAAGAAATCCCGAAGCCCGTCGAGGTTGTCCCGCCCAAGCCGAAAATCTATAATCCCGTGATTACAACGCCGGTAGCGAAGGTTGTCACGCAGCGTAAGGTTTTGCAGCCGGAAGTCGAAGTGGCTAAGGCGTTCCCGGATCCGACCCCGATGCTCTCAATGGGCAGCTCCGCCGTTCCAACTTTGAGGAGACCGCGCGAGGCGGTTCAGACGGGCGGCTTTGGTGACCCGAATGGCGTCCCCACCAACGGAAAGACGGATCGCAACGTCAACATCAACCAGCTCGGCGCTTATGACATGCCTGCGGGCCCGGGCTCCGGCAACGGCACGGGCGGCGCGAAGGGTGCCCGTGGTGTGATCGCCAGCACGGGCTTTGGCAACGGCGTTGCCGTCGGCGGGCCCGGCGGCGGAGGTCACGGTTCCGTGCAGCAAGGCCTTTTCGCCGATGAGCATGCAGCTGCGGCGGGCCCCAAAGTGAAGCAAACGGCCGCTGTGTCGAATACGAAGCCGGTCGAGATTCTCTTCAAGCCTAAGCCGGTCTACACCGATCAAGCTCGTAACATGAAAATCGAGGGAGATGTCCTCCTGCAGGTTGTCTTCACCTCGTCGGGCGAAGTCAAGGTCGAGCGCGTGGTGCAGGGACTCGGTTATGGCCTTGACGAATCCGCCCAGTCGGCCGCGCGCCAGATTCGTTTCCATCCCGCACAGCAAGAGGGCCAGCCGGTGGATTTTCCTGCCATCGTCCACATCACATTTGAATTGGCGTACTGAAAGGGGAATGCAATGCGCACCTGGAAAACCTTTGGCCTGTCAACGATCCTCCTAGGCGCTCTCGCGGGTGTCGCTGCCGCACAAACGACGCAGACGGCTGACCAAACTCAGCCCCAGACGGGTTCTTCGACCGCCAGTCCCGTCACCACGGTTAATGAGGCTATCGATCGAATCATCGCGCGGGAGCACGATGAAAATGCCACCGTGCGGCGCTACAACCCGATCATTGAAACCTACATTCAGGACATGAAGCCCGACAAGGACATGGGCTCTGTGCCGGATAAAGACCACTACTTTCTGGGTCAGGCCAACCTCGCGAAGGGCGTCGTGGATAACTCGATGCTCACAAAAAAGAAGGGCAAGCTGGACGAGTTCAACCCCCTTTCGCACGTCTCGGGTTTCTTCACGTCTTCTTACATTCCAGCGGGCTTCCTTCAGATGATCTACCTCGACACAACTGGATTCGACCGCCAGCACTATCAATTCGACTACGTCGGCAGACAATTTCTGGGCGAAGTTCGCTGCCTCGTGTTTGACGTCACGCCACTACCGAAGTCCGGCAAGGGGCGTTTCAAGGGCCGCATCTGGGCCGAAGACGAGGGCTACACGATCGTTCGCTTCAACGGCGTCTATACGCCAGTTGCTGGGATTAATGGGTTCAATCTCCACTTCGATAGCTGGCGGCTGAACGTCCAGCCTGGACTCTGGCTGCCGGCCTTTGTTTTCAGCCAGGAATCCGACCTTAAGGATTTCATGGGGAACCATGTCCGCTTCAAAGCGCAGACGCGGCTCTGGGGCTACAACTTGGGAAACCTGGGTCACGAAGAAGAGTTCAGTCAGTTGACCATCGAGTCTCCCACTGCCATTCAGGACCAAGCTGCCAACCAGCAGGATCGTTCGCCCATCGAGTCGGAGCGCGAATGGCAGCATGAGGCCGAGGTCAACGTGCTCGACCGCTTGCAGCGGACTGGCCTGCTCGCGCCTACGGGTGAAATGGACAAGGTTCTCGAGACGGTCGTCAACAATATTGAGGTCACCAATAACCTCGACATCGAGCCGGACGTCAAGTGCCGCATTATGCTCACCGGCACTCTCGAATCTTTCTCCATCGGCCACACGATTGTCATCAGCCGGGGCTTGCTCGATGTTCTCCCCGATGAAGCCAGCCTCGCCACGATTCTGGCCCAAGAACTGGCGGACATCATCGTCACGAAGCCTTCGACCGATCAATGGGGTTTCAATGACACGACCAACGTCACCACCGTCGAGGCGGTCGGACACTTTTCGTTCCGCGATAACCCCGACCAGCTCCAGGTCGCTAGTAAGAAGGCCCTGGAGCTTTTGCAGAACTCGCCGTATAAGGACAAACTCGGTAGCGCCGGTCTTTTCCTGAAACAGCTCGACGCCGAATCGAAGCAACTGCCCGCGTTAATCAGCCCGCATCTCGGCAACCGCGTGATGGCTTATACTGAGTTGACGGGTTCCGCGCCGCAACTCCAGCCCGATAAGCTCGATCAGATCTCGGCCCTGCCGATCGGAGCGCGCGTCAAGCTCGATCCGTGGACCGATCGCGTCGAACTGCTCAAGGCCAAGCCTGTCCCGCTGCTGTCGGCACGCGAGAAGATGCCGTTTGAGGTCACGCCCTTCATGCCGTTCCTGACTCGCTATCAAAAGCCCGGTTCGAGTCTCTCGGCCGGTCCAGCCAAGGCGGATCTGGCGAAGAAGGAACAGCAGCAACCGCAGTCGCAGCAGTAGAGAACTTCGTTTCCCGCAGGAAAAAGTCCGGCGCGAGTTAGGTTCTCGCCGGACTTTTTCTTGATGTCCCCTTTCAAATCTCAAATCTGCAATCTCGGATCCGGCGCCTCTCCGTAGCCTAAGCTATTCCCAATTCAGCCGCGGATGAGCGAAACTCTTGGGGCCATGCCGCGCCAGCATCTCCTCGAATACTTCCGCCCCGATTCACGCCCGCTGGACGAACTCGCCGTGGCCTGGCACCGCGGCTATCGGATGATACGGTGGATGTACTCCGACCTGCTCCGTGTCTCAACGCAAGTCGCCGCGGAACTCCGGTCTCGCGGAATCAACAAGGGTGATCGCGTGCTCCTCTGGGGAGAGAACTCCGGCGAGTGGATTGCCGCGTTTCTTGGATGCCTCTTCTGCGGCGCCCTCGCCGTGCCGATGGACGCCATTGCCGAAAAGACCTTTGCACAGCGCGTCACCGAGCAGGCCGCGGTCCGTCTCGCTGTCGTCGGACGCGGTTTGCCTTCGCCCCTACCGCCGTCGGCCACGCTTTGCTTGGAAGATCTCGCCGAAATCGTCGGCCATCGTCACGTCGATGGCTTTTCGCCAGCGCCCGCCGCGCTCGATGACCCCATTGAGATCGTGTTCACTTCGGGGACTACGGCCGAGCCGCGCGGCGTCGTTCTCACGCACCGGAATCTTCTCGCGAATCTTGGACCCATCGAAAGCGAGATCAACCGCTACCGCCGCTACGAGCGCATCTTTCATCCCCTTCGATTCCTCGATCTGCTGCCGCTGAGCCACGTCTTCGGTCAGTTGCTTGGAATCTTTCTGCCGCAGATTCTCGGGGCCACGTCCGTCTTTTTCGATACGCTGAACCCCGCCGAAGTGATCGGCGCGATTCGCGCCGAGCGTATCTCCGTACTCGTCACCGTTCCCCGCCTCATCGAATCCCTGCGCGACCATGTCGAACGCGAACTCGCCTCGCTCGGCCGGCTCGAAAAATTCCGGCGGGACTTCGACGCGGCCGAGGGCGAGCACTTTCTGAGGCGCTGGTGGCGCTTCCGCGTGATCCGCCGCCGGTTCGGCTGGAAATTCTGGGCCGTGATTTCGGGTGGCGCCGCGCTTCCTCCCGCCGCCGAACAGTTCTGGACACGCCTCGGCTACGCCGTCATCCAGGGCTACGGCCTCACCGAAACGACCTCACTTATTAGTCTGAACCATCCCTTCCGCCTCGGCCGGGGTTCGATCGGAAAGGTTCTGCCGGGTCTTGAAGTCAAGTTGTCCGCGGAAGGCGAGATTCTGGTGCGTGGCGAAAATGTCGCGTCCGGATATTGGAAAACCGCCGGCGTCATCCCTGTCCTCGACCCGGACGGCTGGTTTCATACCGGCGACCTCGGCGAGCGTGACGCGAACGGGAACCTCTACTTCAAGGGCCGGCGCAAGAATGTCATCGTCACGCCGGAAGGCCTGAAGGTCTACCCGGGAGATCTCGAGGCGGAGTTACGCAGGGAACCGGGCGTGCGCGACTGCGTTGTCGTCGGCCTTGCGCGCGATGGCAACGCGGAGCCCTGCGCCGTGCTCCTGCTGCGAGACGTGCCGCCCGGAGACCCGCAAGCCGACTCTGCCGCGTCGGCCATCGTGCAGCACGCAAACGAGCGCCTCGCGCCCTTCCAGCAGATGCGCCGCTGGCTCGTCTGGCCCGACAACGATTTCCCGCGCACGCCGACGCAAAAGCCGGTTTTGAGCCGCATCCTCGAATTCGCCGAGGCGCGGCTTGGTGGTCGCGGCGCCACGCCAGTGCAACCAGCGTCGACGCCCCTTGCCGAACTGCTTGCGCGCGTCTCTCACGGACGCGCGCCACAAGTAGGCTCCCCGGCCGCGCTCAATCTCACCTCGATCGAACGTGTCGAACTCCTAAGCGCTCTTGAGGATCGCTATCAGGTGGATCTGAGCGAAACCGAATTCGCATCCGCCGATACCGTGCAGGCGCTCGAACGCCTCGTCGAACAGCCGTCGGAGCGCGCCGCCGCTTTCCACTACTTGCGCTGGCCACAGAGCTGGCCTGTGCGTGCCGTCCGTTTTCTCGTTTACAGCCTGCTGGCCCGCCCCGCGATGCTGATCCTCGGATGGCCTGGCATTCGCGGTCGGGAAAATCTTGGCGGCACGAGTGGGCCCGTGCTCGTCATCGCGAATCACATCGAATACTTCGATCCCGCCTACGTCCTTGAGGCATTGCCGGCGCGCTTCCGGCGGCGTCTCGCCGTGGCCATGGATGGCGAACTCCTCGAATCCTTTCGCACTCCTCCGCCCCGCGCTGGCTTCTTCGCGGGGTTGCTCGGCCGCGTGAAATACTTCCTCGTCGTTTCGCTCTTCAATGTCTTCCCGCTTCCTCGCCACGCCGGTTTCCGCAAGAGCTTCGCCTTTGCGGGCGATCTGATCGATCGTGGATGGAGCGTTCTGGTCTTTCCCGAGGGAGAGCGCACGAAAACCCTTCGGATGAATCCCTTCCGCTCCGGAATCGGCCTGCTCGCCACGCGACTGGGCGTGCCTGTCGTTCCCGTTCGTCTTGACGGAATCGCCGAGTTGAGGGCCGCCGGCAAGCATTGGGCGCCCCCCGGCCGGATCAAAGTTTCGATCGGCGCACCGGTACGATTTGCCGAGACCACTGCCGCTGAAGAAATCGCACGCGATCTCGAACGCTGCGTTGCTGCCCTCGCAGAGACAGGCCAGAAGTCGTAGTGTGGGTGAGCTTCGTGCTTTCCCGGTAAACGCCGCCCGTCCGCCCTCGGCGCGTTCCTTGGTACAATGGTCTCTAAGCTTCGGGGGAAGCGGAATGATTCATCGCTTTGTCTTTCATAACGACCGCGTCCAGCCTATCGATCAGGTGCGGTTTTCGCCCGGCCAATCCGGCCTGCTGAGCGGCTGGGGCCTATTCACGACCGTCCGCGTTGTCGAAGGCATCCCGTTCGCCTTCGAGCGCCACTGGAAGCGCCTCGCACGCGACGCGCAGCACACGCACTGCCCGTTCCCGTTCGACGCCGAAGAAGTCCGTGGCCGGCTCGGCGAAGTCCTCAGCGCTAATAACGTGCGCGAAGGCTGCGCCCGCATCTACGTGATTTACAATCAGGTTGGCTTCTGGCGCAGCGACGAAGATTTCCCCGCGGCGGATCTTGTGATTTGTTCGTCGAATCTTCCGCCGCACCGCGAACTCGTCCGCCTCGCCCTGCGCGCGCACGGCCGCCATGCCGCCTCGCCCCTCGCCGGCGTGAAGGTCACTTCCTGGCTCAACAATGTCTGGAATCTTTACGAAGTTCAGCAGGCTGGCTACGACGAAGTCGTGCTTCTCAACGAGCGTGGCGAAGTGGCCGAGTGCACGGCCGCAAATATCTTCTGCGTGCAGGGTGGCCGCGTGCTCACGCCGCCGCTTTCCGCCGGATGCCTGGAAGGCGTCACGCGCGGCATCGTCCTCGAGATCGGCCCACAGGCCGGCGTGCTCGTTGAAGAGCGCACTCTCTTCCCGGAGGACTTATACGCCGCCGACGAAGTTTTCATCTCCTCGACGAATCGCAGCGCCATCGCCGCCCGCGAAGTCAACGGACATAAGATCGCCGCCGCTCCCGGCCCCGTCGTGCAGAAGCTCGAAAAAGCCTTCGCCGCCTATGTCCACGACTACGTGGAAGCCCGCGTCGCCGCTTCGAGCAAGCGCTGACCTTGAATCGCCTGCCGTTGCTCTTGGAATCCCCGGCGCTCTGCGGCTAGTGCCGTTTCAACTTGTTGCGCCGAATTTCCGAGATCAATAACACGGAACAGTGATTCATCGGCCCCCTCAACTATCTTGGCCCGAAAAGTTGGAACGGCGCTAGTGAATGAACAGGCCTGCCGCGCCGACCGCCAGCCCGCAAATCCCCAGCACCAATCCGATGCCCCAGAAGATTCGTTTCCGCGTCAGCAGCGTGATCGAGCAGATTACCAGCGCCGCCTCGAGCAGCACCTCGCCCAGGTCGAAGCGGTCCGCCCGCCGCTGCTGTTTCCTTACTTCATCCTCGGCTTTGTTGGCCTCGGCCTCGATATCCTTCATCTCGTCGCGATAGCGTTCGACTTCCTTGTTGTATTTGTCCTTGAGCTTTTCGATCTGGTCCGACTTCTGCAGCGCGAAAACCGAGGTCTCGTCCAGGAAAAGCTCGTACGTGTGCCGCCGGATGTCTTTTGCTTGGTAGTAAGCCCACTGATCGGTCGCCCTCGTTTGGAGCAGCAGCTCCTCGGTGTGCGCGCGATGGCCCATCAGCGAAACCGCCGCAACCAGCACCGCGAGGATCGCCATCGTCACGGTAATCGGCGCAAGACTCGCATGGCGCGCGCCTTCTTCCGCCTGCTCATGCAGTTCCTGTAGTTCTTCCGCCATTCTGCTTCTCCTGTTGCGCGTCTGTTTTTCGCGTGCAAGAGGATATCAGAATCCGCGCGCGCCCGGCCACCCGGCAGCCGCCCTGCGCTACCGCCCAATCGTTGAGTTCCGGTACAATTCATGCCGCAGGGCAAATGAAGGGAGCGATCCCATGACTGAACTTGCCAGCAAGAACTGCGTCCCGTGCCGCGGCGGAGTCCCGCCGCTTGCCGGCCAGGAACTCGATGCGCTCGCCAAGCAGGTTTCGCAGTGGAACGTGGTGAACGGGCATCACATCACGCGAAACTTCAAGTTCCCCGACTTCCGCCAGGCTCTCACCTTCGTGAACAAGGTTGGCGAGGTCGCCGAACAGCAGGGCCATCATCCGGACATTCTGCTGTCCTGGGGGAAGGCCGAAGTCACCACCTGGACGCACAGCATCAACGGCCTCACCGAGAGCGATTTCATCCTCGCCGCGAAGATCGACAAGCTCTAGAGTGCCTTCCAGCCTGAGAACCGCCTTCCGCGATAGCGCCCTCTTTCACTGGTACAAGAATATCGCCGCGCCCGTCGAGTATGCCTGGTGGCGCGTGCGTGGCTCGCCGGGACCGAAAATGCCTCACCTGCTGAAGCAGCGCGCCATCCAGCAATACGCGCGGGAGTTCAATCTTCCGGTCCTCGTCGAGACCGGCACCAACTACGCTCACATGATCCACGTTCAAAAGAACCATTTTCGCGAAATCTACTCAATTGAACTTGACGCGCACAAAGCGGAAAGCGCGCGCCGGAAATTCTCCGGGCGGACGAACATCCATATCCTCGAAGGCGATAGCGGAGTGGTCTTACCCAGGCTCCTTTCGGCGCTCACGGGTCCTTGCCTGTTTTGGCTCGATGGCCACGACTTCGAGATCTCGACCCCAATCAAGCAGGAGCTCGACGCCATCTTCAAGGATTCGGCCCGGGGCCACGTGCTGCTGATTGACGATGCCAACTGGTTCGACGGCCGCGGCGATTACCCAACCCTCGATGAGCTGCGTCGGCGCATCGCTCGCGAGTATCCCGGCCGCGAAATGGAAGTGAAGGACAACATCATCCGCATCCACCCGCCTAGGCGGCAACCTTCCTCGTCGGAGTAATCCTTGCACTGAGGCAGGCCGGTGGTGGATGCGGCCACCTCATAGCCGTAGCACATATCCGTATTCGCTCATCGCGAGGAAAGGACGCAGCGACTGCGCGGGAGAAGAAGACTGCATGGAAAGTCAACTCCGTGTGAAATTTCCCTTGCGAATATGGATTTTATAAGTAAATTAAGTATACTAAGTAACCGTGAGGATACCTGGCGGTTGGTTATCCACGGAAGACCTGCTCGATTTACCGAGCATGATTGTTCTGCCTAAAACATCCGGAGGGCCATGGAACATTAAGTCTGATCAGGAGGCCGCTCATGCTGCACCAAGAAAAGAGGCCCTTCGATCTGCAGACTCTTCTTACCAAAGTCGGCTTGCCAGGCGCAGTTATGGAGTACCGCAAAGGACAGATCATCTTCTCGCAAGGAGACCCCGCTAGCACTGTCTTTTACATTCAGAAAGGTGGAGCGAAGCTCACGGTCTTATCCGACCGGGGGAAAGAAGCGGTCATCGCTCTTCTTAGCGCGGGCAATTTTATTGGCGAGGGATGCCTGGCGGGTCAGCGTGTGCGCATGGCGACTGCGAGCGCGATTGGACCCAGCACCATGCTTAGCGTTGAACAGAAGAAAATGATGCGCGTCCTCCACAAACAACAGGCGTTTTCCGATCTTTTCATGCGCCAAGTGCTTTTGCGCAACATTCGAGTCGAAGCGGATTTGGTAGATCAACTTTTCAACCCCAGCGAGAAACGGCTGGCCCGGGCGCTCCTGTTGATCGCTCACTATGGCAATCAAGGCAAACAGCAGACTGAATTTCCCCCGATCAGCCAGGAGACTCTGGCAGAAATGATTGGGACAACCCGTGCGCGAGTTAATTTTTTCATGAACAAGTTCAGGAAATTGGGTTTCATTGAGTACAAGGGTGGATTGAAGGTTCACAATTCTCTTCTTAGCGTCGTCCTCCACGACTAGCACGCCCCGATCCGCCCCCGTGCGTTCCTTATGACGGACGAACCGATGGGATCTGAGTGCGAGAGGCTGGGTATCCGGTACTCGCAGGGGTGGGGTACTTTTGCGGGTCGCCATCCCTTACCCTGCCGCGTCTTTGACTCTGTCCCGCCGAGCCTTTAGACTTGGCTCGATGGGTTCCTTTTCGCGCGGCTACGGCTACCGGTTCGATCTTGGCGGGTACTTCCCGCGTGCCATCAAAACGCTTTGCATCGCCTGCATCAGCGTCTTTGTTCTTCAGGAACTTTCTCAGTTTGTCTTGGGGCCGTCGGCTGCGAGATTCTGGGGAGAGTGGTTCGGTCTGGTGCCCTACGCGGTGGTCCACGGCTTCAGGCTTTGGCAGCCGTTCACCTATCTGTTTCTCCACGCGGGGATCCTTCACATTCTGTTCAACCTGCTCTACCTCGCGATGTTCGGTGCGGACCTCGAGCACACCTGGGGCTCCCGGCGCTTCTACACCTATTTCTTTCTGTGCGGAGTGGGAGCGGGCGTTATAAACGTCCTTGTGAAGATGGCCCTCGACCCTCACGGCCTGGGAACGGCCTTGAATCCTACCATCGGCGCATCCGGCGCGATTTACGGCATTCTGCTCGCGAACGCCGTCCTGCTCCCTGACCGTCGGGTATGGATGTTCCCCTTGCCGGTGACTGTGTCGATGAAGATTTTCGTCATCATTATGGGGGCCATCGAGTTCTTCGGCACAATCGGTGCCTCCGGCGACAACGTGAGCCACGTCTGCCATCTGGGCGGGATGCTGGTGGGCTACGTCTACCTCCGCCGCGGATCTTTCCTCTACAATTTCCGCAACTATTTCTCGGATTGGAAGCGTCGCCGCCTGCGCAAGAAATTCGAAGTCTACGTCCGCGACCACCGCGAGAAGCCGCCCTCCCACCCCGACAACTGGGTCAACTAAAAACTCATCGTTTTCGCGGGATGGCTTTCCAAGGGTGGGTCTCTGGATTCACTTGGCAACGGCAAAATCGCTGACAACCGCGTAGAGGAATTCGATCCCCTTGCGGAATGAGTCGAGTGGGATGCGCTCGTCGTCCGCGTGCATTCGCCCGTAATCCTCCTCCGTCAGCGGAAACGGCACCAGTCCGTATGCCTGCACGCTCCGAAGGCGCAGCGGCGTCGAGTCCGTGGCGCCTGTGGACATGTACGGCACCACTGCGGCGCCCGGAAATTCCTTCCCCGCGACGCGCGCGATCGAGTTATAGAGCTCCGACGTCACTGACGACGATGGCGCGGACTCGCCTCCGCCCGGCTCCACTTCGAAGCGAATCTGGGGATCGTTCACGAGCTGCTGCAGCTTCGCGACCAGCGGGTCGATCTGGTTGCCGGGAAGCAGCCGGATGTTCAGCACTCCGCGCGCCTCCGACGGAATCACGTTCTGCCGCACTCCCGCCTGCAGCATCGTCGGAGAAATCGTGTCCCGGAGCATCGAATTCCAGCTTGGGTTTGCGTTGGAGGCCCACCGCGCCGCGTGATCGCCGCGGTCGGATGTATCGAGTGCGCGCAGCCATTTGCCGGTGTCTTCGTCCTCGACGGCCGCAAGCCCCTGGAAATATGCTCGCGTCACCGCGTTGAACTGTACCGGTGTTTCGTAGGTCCCGATCTTCGCAATGGCCGCGGCCAGATGCACCACGGCGTTGTCGGAACGCGGAACCGACCCGTGCCCCGACGTTCCCCTCGCGATCACGTCCACATCGACGTAAACCTTTTCGCTGGCTTGCACGCCGACGTACTGAATCTTGCCGTCTTCCACGTTCACGCGCCCGCCTTCGTTGATGGCGTAGCCGGCCGCGATTTTGTCCCAGTGTTTCTCGACGGCGAACTCCATCCCCGTGCCGCTGGCCTCCTCATCTCCTTCAGCCAGCAGGATCACGTCGCGATTTAATCGCGCGTTCGAGCGCTTCAGGGCCACGAGCACCGCCAGATTCGCAACGGTCATGCCCTTGTCGTCGATCGCGCCGCGCCCGTAGAGGTAGTTGCCCTGAATCACCGCGCCAAAGGGATCGACGCTCCATTTCGTCTTATCCACGCCAACCACGTCGAGGTGCCCCATCAGCAGCAGCGCGCGCGATGGATCGGGCACGGGGCTCGACGACAATCGCGCCACCAGAAAGCCGCGCCCGGGCGCGCTCTCGAAAATCTCCGAGTGGATTCCCTCGCGATCGAGGATGCCCGCCAGATACTTCGCGGCGGCCAGCTCGTTGCCCGGCGGATTCGTCGTGTTGATGCGGATCAGCGCCTGGAGCCAGCCGAGGGCTTCGCTTTCGATCTGCGATATGTCCGCGGACACCGGAATCGCCGTTGTCGGAGGCGCTGTGGGCGGCCCATTTTGGGCGCCGCGAGCGTAGATCGGCGCGACGCACGCCTGCGCCCCCAAAAGCGCCAGCAAGAAAATAGTTGCGATCCTCCGCGCCATCCCTTTTGCCTCCCGGTGAATCTTAAAGTCTATCGCACCGGCTGGACCCGTCATACGACCCCGGCGGCATGGCGTGTCCGGAATGCACACGACCGGCATTGACCATCCGGGGCGGACCGTGGCAGCATCCAAATCGGGTGAGGTAATCATGCGACTGAATGCCTTGTTTCGCGCCACTTTGATGACGGCCCTCATCGCCGCATTGGGCGTCCCGCCCGCGGCGTGGACGGCCCTCGCGCAGGAAGAAGGCCCCCAAACGCCCCCTCCGTCGCAGCAACCGCTGCCGCCTAAGCAGCCCAGCGGACAGCCCCAGCCGCCCGCACCCTCGCAGCAGTCCATGCCGCAGGTGGCGATCTCGGTGCAGTCGAATCTGGTGAACGTCGATGCGGTCGTCACCGATCAGGACGGAAATCTCGTCACCGGCTTGAAGCGTGAAAACTTTCGCGTCCTCGACCAGGGCCAGCCGCAGCAGGTCACCAATTTTGCGCCCAGTGACGCGCCCATCACGATCGTCATGCTCGTGGAATTCAGCGCCCGCATGGGCGGCTATTTTGGATACAAAGCGCAGTATTGGTCCGATAACTTCCTGAATGAACTCAAGCCGAAAGATTGGGTCGCGCTGAAGACCTTCGATCTTCGCACGACGCTCCAGGTTGATTTCACGCAGGACAAGCGCGAAGTCGATCAGGCGATTCGCACCCTCGGCTTTCCCGGATTCCACGAGGCGAATCTCTTCGATGCGGTCTACGAAACGGTCGATCAGCTTCGCGACGTGAAGGGCAAGAAATCGATTCTCGTGATTGCCACGGGCTACGACACGTTCAGCAAGCATACGTTGGATCAAATCCTCCACCGCCTGAAGGAAGCCGACGTGACGATTTTCTGTGTGGGCACTGGCGAGGAGATTCAACTCGATACCCGCGACGGCGGCGGCGTCGGCTACCTCCAGGCGCAGAACCAACTCACGACCTTCGCGCGCATGACCGGCGGCTATGCGTGGTTCCCGCGCTTCGACGCCGAGATTCCGGGCATCTTCAACTCGGTCGCCCAGTTCCTTCGCAACCAGTACACGCTCGTCTTCTCGCCCACCACGCCGCAGGACGGCCGCTATCATAAGCTCACCGTCGAAGTCGTGGACGATCAGGGGAACCCGCTCGAGCTCGCGAACAAGAAGGGCAAGAAGAAGAAAGCCGTCGTGATCGCCCGTGACGGCTACACCGCCCCCAACGCTCCCTCCGGAAATTGACGATCCGATGAGGATCGTCATCCCGAACGGAGCAACGCGAGTGAGGGATCTCTCTTCACGCTCCGCTAAACCCGCCCCATCGCAGGGCTCTGAGTCTCCTCGGTAATACGGCCGTCCAACAGATGTACGGTGCGATCGGCGATTTCGGCGTAGCGCGGATCATGCGTGACCATGCAGATAAGCGCGGTGGAAGAGCCGCCCTCAAAGAATTGAGTGTAGCGCCGCGGCCTCCAGCGCGACATCCTGGCATTCTTTCCCTCGCCCGTAAAACGTTGGTTACCGGCCCGCCTTAATTAACCCTTAAAGGCTCTACTCAGCTTATGATATGAATTCCTGTCCCCGATTTCCCGAGAGGCGCTCGATCCATGTTTGAGCAGGTTTTCAAGAATGTTGATGACGTTCTCTGGAAGGAAGCGGGCTGCACCACCGAACTCGATTACACCGAGCAGACCTCCTGGCTCCTCTTCCTCAAATATCTCGACGCGCTCGAAGAGGACCGCGCCACGGAAGCCCAGATTCAGGGAAAGAAATACGCCTTCCTCCTGGAAAAACCCTACCGCTGGGAAACCTGGGCGGCGCCCAAGGGCAAGGACGGCAAAATCGACCACAACAAGGCCCTCACCGGGGACGACCTGCGCGACTTCGTCAATGGCAAGCTTTTCCCCTATCTGCACGGCTTCAAGCAGCGCGCCAGCGGTCCCAACACCATCGAATACAAAATCGGCGAAATCTTCGGCGAGATCAAAAACAAGATTCAGAGCGGCTACAACCTTCGCGAAATCATCGACCACATTGATGAGCTTCGCTTCCGTTCGCAGACCGAAAAGCACGAGCTCTCGCACCTCTACGAAGCCAAGATTCGCAATATGGGCAACGCCGGGCGCAACGGCGGCGAGTACTACACCCCGCGCCCCCTCATTCGCGCCATCATCCAGGTCGTAAAGCCGAAAATCGGCGAGCGCATCTACGATGGCGCCTGCGGCTCCGCCGGCTTCCTCTGCGAAAGCTTCGAATACCTCAAGTCCGGCGGCTCCTTTCTGAACGGCGCTTCCTCCCAAGGTTTAGACGTAGCGCCGGGTTCTTCAGCCCGGCACTCTTCTCTTACGACGAAGGATTGGAAAACCCTCCAGGAAAAGACCTTCTTCGGCAAAGAGAAAAAATCCCTCGCCTACGTCATCGGGATCATGAACATGATCCTCCACGGCATCGAAGCGCCCAATATCGTCCACACCAACACGCTTACCGAGAATCTCGCCGACATTCAAGAGAAAGATCGCGTGGAAGTTGTCATGGCCAACCCGCCCTTCGGCGGCAAGGAACGCAAGGAAATTCAGCAGAACTTTCCCATTCGCACCGGCGAAACGGCCTATCTCTTCCTCGAGCACTTCATCAAGATGCTCAAGGCCGGCGGCCGCGCCGGCATCGTCATCAAGAACACCTTCCTGTCCAATACAGACAACGCCTCCGTGAGCCTGCGCAAGCTGCTGCTCGAAAGCTGCAACTTGTACACGATCCTCGATTGTCCCGGCGGTGTCTTCCAGGGCGCGGGCGTCAAAACCGTCGTCCTCTTTTTCGAAAAAGGCGCGCCAACTCGCAGAATCTGGTATTACCAGCTCGATCCCGGCCGACCTCGGAAGGCCGGAGGATATCGGCAGGCTCTTCGCAGGATTCCAGAAATACCTCTACGAAAAGGCAGCTTGAAAGTCGGCGCAACCAAGGACGGCCTACTAGGCCTTGTTCTGCATGACCGTGACTGCCAATCAGCGGGGGGCGCGGTGATTCACGAACTTGTTGAGCAGGAGGCGGGTCAGGCGCGCCTGGTCGTGGCGCACGACGCCGTCTTGCTGAAGCAGGTCGCCCGTAACGTAGCGAAGTCCCATGCGTTCGAGCTCGCCGAGAGAAGGATCGACGGGCGCTGCGCCCTGCGCCGCATACCGCCGCAGCAGGGGCCGGGACACGGGCTTGCGGTTGATCACGACGAAGTCGAAGATCTTGCACCCCGTGTGGTCGTAGATGGCGCGCACATGGTCGGCAACGGAGTAGTGCTGCGTTTCGCCGGGCTGCGTCATCAGGTTGGCGATGTAGACGCGCGTGGCGTGCGAGTTCGCGATGACCTCCGCCATCTGCTCGACCAGCAGGTTGGGAATGATGCTGGTATAAAGCGAGCCGGGACCCACCAGGATCAGATCCGCTTCCCGGATCGCCTGTAGCACTTCCGGCAGCGGCCGGACGCGGCGCGGCACCAGCCGAACGCGCACGATGCGCTTGCGCGAGCGCGAAATATTCGTCTCGCCCTTCACCACCGCGCCGTTCTCAAGCTCGGCCTCGAGCGTGACGTTCTGTGCCGTCGAAGGGAAAATCCGCCCGCGAATCGCCAGCACCTGCGCCGAGACCTGAACCGCGCCCGCAAAATCTCCGGTGACGTTGCTCAGCGCCGTCAGGAACAGATTGCCAAAACTGTGTCCGGCGAGCCCGCGGCCCAGCGGGAAGCGATACTGGAAGAGTTTTCCGAGCAGGTGCTCGTCGGCCGAGAGCGCGACCATGCAGTTGCGGATGTCGCCCGGGGGCAGGACGCTGTATTCGCGGCGCAAGCGGCCGGAGCTGCCGCCGTCGTCCGTCACTGTCACGACGGCGGCGAGATCGGCGATGGGCCGGTTCGCGCCGTTCGCGCCGTGGCGCCGCCGCTCGGCAACGTGGTGTTTAAGCCCGCGGAGCACGGACGAGAGTCCCGTGCCACCGCCGAGCGCGACCACTCGCACCGCCAATGCGGAACGATGTTCCGAATGTTTTTTCACGGAGAGATTCAGGAAGTCAGCCGCCCGAACCTTCTCGCTCGGGGTAGAGCAACTCGGTAAAGCGCGGGTCTTCCTGCAAGAAAGCGAAATCTTCGTCGTTGCGCGCGTGGTAGCGGTTCTCGGGGCGCAGCTGGATGGCGATTTTCAGATTCTGCATCGCGGAGTCGGCTTCGCCGGTCAGGCAGTCGAGCGCGGCCATCGCGTAGACGATGTGGTCGGCCTTCGGCGCGGCCTTGTGGGCGCGGTCGAGATGCTCGCGCGCCTCGTCCCAGCGGCCCAAGTTCATCAGCGCGACGCCCTGCGTGTAGTGTTCCTCGGCGGACTTGGGCGCCGGCGCCGGGGCGCGGGAGATTCGCTGCTCGCAGATGCGCAAATGGACCTTCGCGCGATCCGCCAGCTCCCTGCTCGGCCCTTCGAGCACACGCTCCAGCACTTCCTTCGCGCGCGGGAACTTTTGCTGCTGAAAATGCTTCAGCGCCTCTTCGTACAATTTGAGCTGTTGCTGCTTGGCTGGGGCGTCGGGATCGGGAGGCGCAGCCTTGGATTTCGATGCTAAGCCTTGTTTAATCAATGGCTTATGGTTTCCGTTCGAGGAATCAGTGGCTCGGACTGCGCGACGCTTCACTCTACCACCCCATGAATTAGAGAAGCAGAACGATAGCAAAATTGGCGAATTGCGTCAAATACAGGCTCGTTAGCGTGCCATTTTTGGCACTTTAGCGCAAACCCGCCCAAGGCCGGTTCAGGCCCGGTTTTGAGGCCGCCGAACCTACTGCCGGAAGATGATCTTGATGCCGCAGCGCCAGTTTTCGTTCAGTCCGACGCACGTAACCTTAATGTCTGGTGAGAGATAGCGCAGGAGGGTCGAAGTGGTGGAATGGAAGCGTAAACCGGGCGCGACGAGCCAGACGAGCGGCGGCTTCGGGTCGAGTTCCACTCCGACGAAATAGCCGAAGCGCTGAAAATCTCGCTGAAGCTGATGGCGCCGGACGCGGAGCCAATAGTCGACCGCCTGCATGGGCAGCTGGATGTCCTCGCTTGCTTTCAGTTCGATCACGACCAGACGACCGCGGCGCGTCACGCCGAGTAGATCGAGCACGCCGCGATCGCCGGCCGAGAGCGCAGGGACTTGCGAGTAGAGATGACGCGGATCCAGCTGTGCATCGAGCTTATCGGGATTATCCAGCACGAGCGTCTCGAGCCAGCGCTCGGGAGCGGCGCGATACAAAGAATGTTTTGTATCCGTAGCGAGGGAACTGCGGTGGAGGCTGAGTTGACGAATCAATTTCTGCAACGCGGGTTCGGCGGCGCTGGTGAGATTTTGGAGACGGTCGCCGAGGCCAAAGCGGATGCCTTCGCGAGACCAGCGGGCAAACGCCAGACCATGAAAGCAGAACGTCACTTCCTTGGCTCCGGGCATGACGCTCGAGCGGATGTAGCTCGAATTTTCGTCGATGGCGGATGCGAGCGGAGGAACGCGCGACGCGGCATCGCGGGCTGCACGCAACGCAGACTCGGCCTCGCGGCGCGGCGTGAGCCAGCTCTCGAAATTTCCGGCCTCGGCAAGATCCATCTTTCGCATCTGGCAATCGGGACCCTCAAATTCGAAGATTTCCGCGCGCGCGGCCGAGGAAAGAGCCAGAGCGCGCTCGCGCAGAAACCGGCTGGCGCCCGCGGGAACAAAGAGGCGCAAACCTTCGACGGCATGGCGGTCGGAGTGGTCGCGAGTCCAGCCGAGCCACAGGATCGCAAAGGCGAGCATTCCCTCGATTGTCGCGGCGCTTCCGCCCGGCGCAGCCGCCAACAGCGCCCATGCGCGCGGACCTTCGCGCATGCGCCCGCGGACGTACAGGCCGGAGAGGGAGTGTTCGAGATCGGGCGAAACGGAGAGCGAGTCAATGGAAGCGTCTGGAAAGCGCTCGGCGAGAATGCGCTGGAAGAGCGCACGGAATTGCTCGCGGGTGACGCGTCCGGGGGAACGAGGCCCACCGGTGCGGAGGAATTCGAGGCGTCCGGGCTTCGAGCGGCCGAAGCGCTGGACTTCGAGCACGATGCGATCTGGAGATTGTTCGCGGATGCGGAGAACGCGACGCGTCAGGTTGCGCTCGCCGGACCACAGGTGAACGAGTGACGCCTTGCCGCCGCTGCGGAGTTCGCAGTGCAACCCGGCCATCTCCGCAAACCATTCGCCGTCTTCGCGGACTTCCGCGCTGCCGGAGCACGCCATCGCGCCCAGGGCGCGATCGAGATCGGCCCAATCGTTCGTCGGAGACTCAGAAGACATTGATAGACAAACCGCCGTGCGTTTAGAAACAGGGCTGCCGATTACTCGAAAACCAGGCCGGTGACGCGGACCGTAGGATACTGCTGATCCCACTCCGAGGGAATTTTTTGTTCGATCGTGATCTGGAAGCCGCGCTGTTCCCCGGCGCCGAGTGGTTGGTCCGTGGGTTCAATGAGCCGCTGAGTATCGCGCAGGATCACCTGATTGAACGGATCGTGAAACTCGACCGTGGCCTCGAGCGCGCGCACCTTGCGCGCGCCGTCGTTCGAAACCGTGCCTGAGACGTAGACGAACTCCTGGTCCAGGTAATTCGAGGCGTGAGACAGGTCGAGGTTGTGAAAATGGATCCTGCCCGCGTAGGCCTGCTCGCCGGCGCCGAACGGCAGCCTGGCGGCGCCGGCGCCGACCGGATGGGGTTTCGTTCGACGCGTGAGGAGGAGAAGACCTCCGAACAAAAGCAGAACCACCACGGCCCCGATTACCAGAATCGAAACGATCCGGCTCCGCTCTTCGCGCTCTGCATTGCTTACGGGTTCGAGATTGTCCTCAGGTTCCATCGCTCTTTCATTTTCCCTCAACTGCCGAACGACAAGCGCAGAATCAGCGGCTCGGGAAGGCCGGCGCGAGTCATGCGATCCTGCACGGCTTCAATATTGTACGGGATGCGCCAGAATTCCACTGTCTGGCTCTCGATGTCCGCTATGGCGAAGCCCGCGCGGGGATCGCTATCACGGGGTTGGCCGATCGAGCCGGGATTCAGCAGGTAGGTCGTGCCGGGCTCCATCGTGAAAGTCGCGAACGGATGGCCGCCCGCGGGTTTGAAGGAAAGAACCAACACGTCCTCGCCGCGAAGAGCGAAACCGCCCTGAAGATGCGTGTGGCCGAAAAACGACAGGGGCGAGTGGGCGTTCAATAGGCCGTCAACGGCCAGCGCGGGCGAAAAGACATATTCGTCTTCGTCGTGAAGCGAACCGTGAAATATGGAAAAGCCATCCACGGGGATGGGTCCGCGAGGCAGCTTTTCCAAGTATTCGCGATTCTCGGGACGAAGCTGATCGCGCGTCCAGAGCACGGCGAAGCGCGCAACGGGATTGAATTCGTCGGCATCGGCCAGGCCGCTGACGGCCTTGTCGTGGTTGCCGCGGATCGTGACGGCTCCGAGCGAACGGATCCGGTCAATGACTTCATTCGGATCAGGGCCGTAGCCGACGAGATCGCCCAAGCAGACAGCCTTCTGCCATCGGCCTTTGGCCGCTGCGAGAACGGCCTCGAGCGCCGTAACGTTCGAATGAATATCGCTGAGGATCAGGTAGCGCATCCGTCTGTTGCCGGGGCAACCTGCGAATGATAGCAGATGAAACGGATGGTGGCTTCACTACGAGACTGCGGATAGTGGTGTCATTCAAATGACACCACTACCAGACTGCGTGGTGGTCAGTTTGCGAGTAGCCGACGATTCGGCCAGAACCCCATCTTTCGCTTCCCACAACGCCGTCTGTTTGTTGCCATCGACCGGCTCTTGTGCGGCAATCCGACTTCATTTTGCTTCGTAGCTAACCTGGAATCCTCGCCTTCGGCCTGTGACGCGCGTCACATTCTCGAGTGACGGGCTTCTCTATCCCTGCCGCCGTCCTTCTGCGAAGATGGATGGGGAAGACGGGGGGAGACGACCGTGAGAGGGATGCTTAGGCTTGCCTACAAGCTGCTCGTAAATGACAAGGCCAAGTTCACGGCATTGCTGGTCGGTATCACCTTTGCAGTGTTTCTAATGATCTTTGTTACCTCGATGTTCAGCGGGGCCTTGAACCACGCCTCTGCCACAATCATTAACATTGGAGCATCCCTGTGGGTCATGGACCCGACCGTCGAAACTGTAACCAACTCGGTCGGCATGCCAGATTACGTGCTGGACGCGGTTCGAAGCATGCAAGGCGTGAAATTTGCCGTTCCTCTCTATTCGGGAGGGGCTCTGGTCAAGCTTTCCGATGGGACATATCAATCCGTCACGGTAATCGGCTTGGATGATACGAGCCTGTTTGGCAGACCCGCACTCCTTGAGGGAAAGATCGAGGACATTTATGCGGAGAGCGCATTCATTGCGGTGCGGGATGCGGAGTTTCCCAAGCTCGAGAATCCCCACATCGGCTCCGAGCTCGAGCTGAACGATCATCGTGGGGTCATCGTGGGGATCGCCAAGGTGACGACTTCTGGCTTGTACGGCATTCCGACCCTGTACACGACCTATGAGCGAGCCATCCAGTACATCCCGAATCCTCGGTACACAATCTCGTATGTGCTCGTCGAACCGAAGAGCAAGAGCGATATACCCAGGATCGAACAGCAAGTCGAGGCGCTCGGCTATCGCGCACGAACCGAGAAAGAGTTCATGCAAAGGACCGCGCACTTCTTCATCTACGAGACGGGCGGCGGCACCAATATCCTAATTATGACCGCGATCAGCTTCATTGTCGGCCTGTCGATCTCGGGTCAAACGTTTTACGCGTTCATCCTCGAAAACCTGGAACGGTTCGGAGCGCTGAAGGCCATCGGCACAAAAAGCCGCGACCTGGTGGGCATGATCCTGTTCCAGGCCACGTTCACGGCATTGACTGGCTACGGTCTGGGAGTTGGGCTGTGTGCATTCTTGATCTGGCTAGCAAGACTAAGGCTTCCCATCTACGCGGCCATGATTACCTTTAGCAATCTCGCGATTGCCTTCGGATTGGTCGTCATCATTGCAGCGGTCTCCAGCTATGTTGGGATCCAACGGGTTCTAAGAATTGAGCCATTCGATATCTTTCGAGGATGAGATGCCGAACGTAGCCATTCAAGCGAGCGGGTTAGTCAAATGGTTTGGCGAAGGTGAAGCCAAGACGATGGCGCTCAGCGAAGTCAACCTGGAAGCTCAATTCGGCGAGATGGTTTACATCGTGGGCCCCTCAGGTAGCGGGAAAACGACTTTGCTCAGCGTTCTCTCCGGCATCCTCAGACCGAATGCAGGGAAGGTTCTCGTGGAAGGAGTGGATATTTGGAGTTTAAATCCCGACCAGCTTGCTGACTTCCGGCTAGGGAAAATAGGTTTTGTATTCCAGGACTATCACCTCTTTCCCCGCTTGACCACCGCGGAGAACGTGGCGATTCCGCTGATCCTGAAGAGACAGGAATGGGATGAAGCCATCCACGTGGCGGAGAAATATCTCGACATCGTTGGACTGAAGAGCCGAGCAGAGTTGCCTCCGGTGAAGTTGAGCGGAGGAGAGCAGCAACGGGTGGCCATTGCCCGGGCCATCGCCGGTCAGCCGGATATTCTGATTATGGATGAACCGACTGCCTCGTTGGACGGAGATACGGGCAGCGCGATTGTGAGTTTTGTGCAGAAGAACGTCCTCAACAAAGATCGCTGCATTCTGGTCGTGACGCATGATTCCCGGATTTACGAATTCGCGACGCGGATCCTGAAGATGGAAGACGGCCGCCTCAAAGGGTCGGAAGGCAAGGCAGCGTGAAAAACAGACTCATTTTCATCGTCGCCGTGATCGGAATCCTAGGTGGGCTTGTGAGCGCAGTCTACTCCGCCATGACGCAACCGGCGCTACCCCCGGCCTTCAATCCAGCGGCGAGCCCCTATTCGAGTGCGATCTATGCCGAAGGCATCGTCGAGAGCGCGCAGAGCAGCGGGGAGAATATCAACATTTATCCGGAAATTGGGGGCACGGTCAAAGAAATCCTCGTTTCCGAGGGCCAGCAAGTCAAATCAGGCGAGGCGCTGCTTCGGCTCGATGATTCGATCCAAAGAGCGACAGCGGAGCAGCAGGGTTCACAGGCAGAAGCTGCGAAGGCACTTTTGGAAGAACTGAAAGCGGAGCCGAGAAAAGAAACGCTCGATGTCAACGTCGCGCAAGTGGTGTCTGCCGAGGCCGCCTTGAAAACCGCCCAGGATACTCTGGAGAAAACGCAAGCGTCTTACGAGATGGACCCGCGATCTGTAAGTAAGGATGCGTTGGACGACGCAATCAACGCCGCCGCGGTCGCGAAAGCGAATCTCGAAGTTGCCAGGAAGCAGTACGAATTGACGAAGGCAGGAGCTTGGATTTATGACATTCGAAGTCAGGAACGGACGGAGCACGCGCTGGAAAAGGCCTATGCGTCCTCGAGCGCGCTGCTCGGCAAGTATACCCTGCGAGCGCCGCGGGATGGCGTCGTGCTCTCGATCAATACGATCGTCGGGAACTATGCGTCCCCTCAAGGATCTTACGACACATACACACAGGGTCAGGATCCTGTCATTACATTGGGAAGTGCTCCCACTTCCCTTCACGTTCGCTGCTACATAGACGAAATTCTGGTACCACGGCTGCCCTCGGGCTCCAAAATGAAGGCGCAAATGTCCATCCGTGGGTCGGATGTCAAGATTCCGTTGGAGTTCGTCCGTGTGCAGCCGTTTGTTTCTCCCAAAATCGAGCTTTCGGATGAACGCCAAGAACGGGTGGATGTCCGGGTTCTACCCGTGATTTTCAAAATCGAGAAGCCTACGAATGTGAATCTCTATCCAGGTGAACTGGTTGATGTCTACATCGGCGAATGAACGCTGCGTCAGGATTGGACGGACCGCTTTTGCGGTTGCGCTCGCGACGATTCTCCTGCCGGTCATGGGTTGCAGCGTTGGTCCCAAGTATGTTCGTCCACCGGTTCAGAGCCCGCCAGCCTACAAGGAGCTTTCAGAGGCCGTCGCGAATGGATCGGATTCTTGGCGGACGGCCCAGCCGAAAGATGGCACAGCCCGCGGAAAGTGGTGGGAGGTATTCAACGATCTGCAATTGAACGAACTGGAAGAGAAGGCGAGTTCTTCCAACCAAGAAATCGCGGCGGCGGCGGCCAACTTTCTCGCTGCGCGGGCTATGGTTCGCGAAGCTCGGTCGCAATATTTCCCGACCGTGACCACCAATCCAAGCATCACCAACGAGCGTCCATCGCCGGCGCAATTTGGCGGCTTGCAAACGGGGACCTCTTCGACGTCCGGATTGACCGTCAAGTCATACACCGACTATTCGCTGCCTTTTGATGCTTCCTGGGAACCCGATTTCTGGGGACGCATCCGGAACACCGTCAGAGCAAACATTTACGCCGCGCAAGCCAGCGCCGCCGATCTCGAGAACGTTCGTCTGACCGACCAAGCGGAGCTCGCCGTCGATTACTATGAGCTTCGCGCGCAGGACTCTCTAAAAGAGCTGCTTGATTCCACGGTCGTCGCCTATCAGGACACTGTGGATCTCACGACGAGCCAGTACAAGGCTGGCCTCAGCAACGACGAAGCGGTGGCGCAAGCGGAGGCTCAGCTAAAATCTGCCCAAGCTCAGGATACGAACCTGGGAATCCTGCGTGCCCAGTATGAGCATGCCATCGCGACTCTGACTGGCCAGCCCGCCTCGGCATTTTCCCTGCGACCGAATGCTTTGGCGGCCAATCCTCCTGCAATCCCTGTTGGGATTCCGTCCGAGCTTCTCGAGAGGCGCCCGGACATTGCGGCCGCCGAGCGTTCCGTGGCTCAGGCGAACGCGGAAATTGGCGTGGCCAAAGCTGCCTATTTCCCGACGATCCTGCTCGGCGCGTCCGGTGGATTCGGAACTTCCTCGGTCGCGAACTGGCTTACGTGGCCGAGCCGCTTTTGGTCCGTGGGCCCAAGTCTCGCCGAAACAATTTTCGATGCAGGTTTGCGCAACGCAACCGTTCAGCAATACCGCGCGACGTACGACCAAACCGTAGCGAATTATCAGCAGACCGTACTCACAGCGTTTCAGCAGGTCGAGGACAATCTCGCGTCACTCCGAATCTTGTCGCAGGATATCGACCAACAAGACGCCGCTGTACAGGCCGCCACGAGGAACCTTCAAGAAGCCACCGTCCGCTACAAAGCTGGACTCGATCCTTACCTGAACGTGATTGTGGCGCAAACCGCTTTGCTGAACGATCGGCAAACCGCTGTGACGTTTCGAATGGAGCAAATGGTTGCGGCGGTCCAACTCATCAAGGCTCTCGGAGGCGGCTGGAATGCCTCAGAAATCCCCACTCCAAGGGAAGTGGAAATCAAGGCTGCGGACAGCGCGCCGGGAGTGGCCGCCCGATGATTCGCATGACTCGGGTCGATGACGCGCACTGTTTTGGGATTAGCAGAAGTGCTGACAACCAGATTCAGGAAAGGAACTACGATGCCTCACCAATCTTGCAAGCGAATAGAGAGTCTCTATCGGATGCTGGCTCTGAGTTTGATAATCTGCTCCCCGGTGGGCCTTGCCGTCGGTTCGGGACTAAAGTCTCAGTCCTCTCCGTCATCTGCAAATGATCGGAGCCAATCGGACTCGCAAGCAAAAGCGGTCATCGATCGAATGGCTGCCGCAGGCGTTCTTCACCCGAGCACTGTCGCAGAAGTGCGGAAGGCTTACTCGTTTTATGCAACTTTCTCGGGGAAGCCCGAACAGGTCTTTCGCGTCGAAGACCGGAAAATCCCAGGTCTGGCTGGTGAAATTTCTATCCGTGTGTATAGTCCCAATCCATCGAGCAGTCTTCCCATCTTGGTTTTTTTCCACGGCGGAGGGTTCGTGGCAGGAAACCTCGACGTCGAAGATACGCCTCTCCGCAGCGTGACCAATCGCTGTGGCTGCATCGTCGTTTCGGTAGCGTACCGACTCGCCCCGGAGAATCCATATCCTGCAGCTCCAAATGATGCGTTCGCTGCCACAAAGTGGGTGGCGGAACATGCCATGGAACTCGGTGGCGATGCCCGCCGCATCGCGGTCGGCGGGGACGGCGCGGGTGGCAACCTGGCGGCAGTGGTTACGTTGATGGCGCGCGACCGCAGTGGTCCACGCTTGGTCTATCAGGTATTGATCTACCCCGACGTCAGCGCCATTTTGCTCGGCTCCCGCTACTTGTCCAACGATCCGATCGTAACGCCCGACGCCCGGATCGCAACCCTTGGTGCATATGTTCCTGCATTAGCCAATCAGGAGGATCCCTATATTTCTCCGATTAACGCGAAGAGCTTAAAGGATTTGCCACCGGCCTTACTGGTAACCGACAAAGATGATCCCACCTGGGACGAAGGCGGAGCCTACGCGAATCGTCTCCGAGAGGCGCACGTCCCCATCAAGGTGTTTCAATATCCCAATGTGATCCATGGCTTCTTCTTGATGGCCGGAGCGTTGGACGCTGGGAAGAAGTGCATCGATGAAGTGGGCGCTGCTCTCACCGAGGCATTCAAGAACGTGCCGATCTCTTCATCCGTGCCGCCCACGCATGACTGATTCGAAGTTAGCGCCACAGTGCACGGACGGAAGATTGTCTTGCTGGATAGGTCCCCTCCAAAATACTGGCCAACGACAGAATCAATGCCCCCAGCAGTCTGCGGCGCGAGGAGAAGTAGCCGAATGGGAGCCGTAAGCGACACCCATTCCTGACTGCGTCGCTCGCGTTTACCGGATCAGCATTGCGTCGCCGTAGCTATAAAAGCGGTAGCCGGAGTCCACGGCGTGGCGATAGGCGCGCAAGATATTCTCGCGGCCCGCGAAGGCCGCCACCATCGCCAGCAAAGTCGACTCGGGCAGGTGAAAATTCGTGAGGAGTTGATTCACGACGCGGAACGGCTTGCCGGGGTACAGGAAAATGGTCGCTTCGGCCTTTCCCGGCGCGACCGGCTCAGGGCCCCCGGCACCCTTTTGGGTGGCGTTCTTTTCGGCGGCGTCTTCGAGCGCCCTCACGACCGTAGTACCGATAGCCAGTATGGGGCGCCTCTCCTGCTGCGCTCGCGCGAGAGCCGCGGCCGTGGCCTCGGGAATCTCGTAGGCTTCCGCGTGTATCCTGTGGTCCTCGAGGCGCTCGGTGCGGACCGGCTCGAATGTGCCAAGGCCGACCTCGAGAGTGATCTCGGCGACTTCAACGCCGCGTTCGCGAATCCGCGCGAGGATTCCGGGAGTGAAGTGCAATCCGGCGGTTGGCGCCGCGACTGCGTTTCCCTGCCGCGCGAAGATCGTCTGGTAGCGCTCGCGGTCGAGCGGCTCATCCGCGCGCTTGATATAAGGCGGCAGCGGAATGTGGCCGAGGCGGCCAAGCGCTTCGTGAAAACCGTTCTTCGACGCAAAGCGCAGGATGCGCAGGCCGTAGTTGCCTCTCCCCTCGACACGAGCCTCGAGTTCGCCTTCGCCGAAGACGATGCGCTCGCCGACGGGCACTTTTCTTCCGGGCCGCACGAGCGTCTCCCAGGTCTCGGCGCCCGTTTGCCGGACGAGAAGCACTTCGATAGGCGTTTGCAGGAATTCATGGCGGGCGGGATTGTGGCGGCCGGGCGGTTCGGCATGGATGCCAGCCCTGCGGCCGAAAAGCCGCGCGGGCAGGACGCGGGCGTTGTTGACCACGATCAGCTCGTCGCCGCGCAGCAGGTCCGGCAGCTCGCGGAAGTGGCGGTCTTCCCATGCGCCCGTGGCGCGGTCGAGAAGGAGCATCCGCGAGGCGTCGCGGTCTTCCAGAGGGCGCTGCGCGATTCGCTCGGGCGGCAGGTCGTAGTTGAACTCGCTTACATTCATTGCATGTCTCAGGGACTAAAGCCCCGTTATTGAGTCTTTTTATGTGGGAGCTGAAGCTCCGCCCCCCTTAAAACCACTTATGAGACAGGTCTCAGAGTTTCGCGGCGATTTCGGCGACCTGCATCATTTCTTCGTGGATGAGGCCGTTCGATGCGAGAAGGTTGGGACCGCCCACGCGATAGGGGACTCCGGCGAGATCGGTAACGACTCCGCCGGCTTCGCGGACGATCAGCGCTCCGGCGGCCGTGTCCCACGGCTTCAGATTGAACTCCCAGAACGCGTCGAAGCGCCCACATGCAACGGAGCAGAGATCGAGCGCGGCCGAGCCATCACGGCGGACGCCATGCGAGCGCAGCGTGAATTCCCAGTAGTAGTTGATATTCGCGCTGCGCTTGCGGTGGTGGGTCGGAAAGCCGGTGGCGACGAGGCTGGTGGCCAGTGTTCCCACCGACGAAACGCGAATGGGCCGCTCGTTGAGCCAGGCGCCTTCGCCGCGCACGGCGCTGAAAAGCTCCTCGCTCACCGGGTTGAACACCACGCCCGCAACCGGCTCGCCGTCTTCGCTGAGGCCGATCGACACGGCGAAGCACGGGTAGCCGTGCGCGAAGTTGGTGGTGCCGTCGAGCGGGTCCACGTACCAGCAGTATTTCGCGCCGGCAGCTACGGCGCCGCCGCCCTCTTCGGCCACAATGGCGTGGCCCGGAAAACGTTCCTTGAGGCGAGCGACGATAATGGCTTCGGAGCGGCGGTCCGATTCGGTGACGATATCGACTTCACCTTTGTACGAAATCTGCTTGGGGCGCTCGAATTCCCCGCGCAGGATCGCGCCCGCCTCGCGGGCCGTTTCGATGGCGGCCTTGAGGAACTCGTTCATCGCGGCGGGCCCGGCGTGAAATATTCCTTGCGGTAGCGCACGACGTAGTTGCCCTGCACTTCGACCTGCACGTGGCGATCGCTCGCGGGCGGCGGCGTGGGTCGCGGATAGTAGCCCAGCAGATACTGCGTGCGCAGTTCGCGATCGATCTGGTCGAACATCTCGTCGAGCTGGCTCATGTCGTCGAGAGTGAACATCGCGCCGCCGGTGCTGTCCGTAATCGTGATCAGCGCGTGCTCGCCGGCGGTGTTGCGCCCGTTCTCGTTTTTCACCGGGCGAATGACGATGGTATAGAGCAGCGCCCCGGAAAGAACGGCTGCATGCCTCGCGTCGTCGAATTTCGCCACGCTCGTCGTCTCGCCTGCATCCGTGACGAGCACGATCGCGCGCCGCCGGCCCTCCGGGCGCCGCCTGAGGGCGTTGGAGCCGAGGACGACCGCATCGTAGATTGACGTCCCCGCGCCGGGCACGATGTGGCGCACGGCGGTTTGAAGCCTCGGCACGTCGCTGGAAAAATCGGAGAGCTCCGTCACCGACTCCGAGAATTCGAAGACGCCAAGCGTATCGCCCGGGCGCACGACCTGCCGGATGAAATGCGCCGCGGCTTCCGTTTCGAACTTGAGGTCTTTGAACGTGCTCATGCTTGAATCGACCATGAGCGCGAGATCGAGCGGGCGGTTCGTCTCGGCTTCGAAGCGTTCGATCTTCTGCGGCACGCCCTCTTCGGAAAGGGCGAAAACTTCCTGCGTGAGATCGGGGACGGGCCGGCCGTTCGCATCGGTAACGCTTGCAAGGATGTTGACGAGATCCGTCTGGACGCGGATCGCGCCGGGGCGCCTCTCTTGACGAGCGTCCAAACCGAGGGGAATCGCCAGAGCGGCCGCTCCCACCAACGTGCATGCAAAAAAAATGTCCATCGCTGCCAGAAATCTCTTCATCTAGGAGGTAGATTCATCCGGGCGGGAAATGGCTTCCTGGGGGAACGGCTCACCATCGGCCCAGACCGCGCCGCCGACGAAATACTCCTTTTTCCAGATGGGGACGGTTCGCTTGAGCGTGTCGATGACGTAGCGGCAGGCATCGAAGGCGGCGCCGCGGTGCGGCGAGCTGACGGCGATCAGCACGCTCGTCTCGCCGATTTCGAGGCGTCCGAGGCGGTGAACAATGGCGAGGCGGTGAATCGGAAACTGCGCGCGAATTTCGGCGCCGATCTCGCGCATCTTGGCGTAGGCCATTGCTTCGTAGGCCTCGTAGTCGAGATAGAGCGTCTGGCGGCCCTTGAAATTGTTGCGCACGAAGCCGTCGAAAACGACGACCGCTCCGTCTTCCGGCGCCTTCAGGCCCTCGACGATTTCGCGCGGCTGGATCGGCTCGCGCACGAGCTGAAAGATGTCTTCAGCGATGGCAGCTTGCTGGCCGCCGCTGACGGGCGGGAGAAAAGCGACTTCGTCCCCGCTGGAAAGCGGCGCCCGCCAGGTTGCATATTCCTGGTTCACGGACGCGGCAATCGAGGGACGGAAGTCGACAAGCTTCGGGAAACGCCGGCCATAGCGCTCGAAAAGGTCCTCGACGCGAGCGCCATCGGAGATCTCGGCGTCTTCCTGTGCCACGCCGGTGATGTCCTTGAGCTGGCCGAAAAACAGGACGCGCACGCGCATAGCTTCATTCTATCGCGCGGCCGCACGAACGAGAAGCGCCCGGGAGTTCAACGGGGCTGAAGCGTCTAGCGGCCGGATGCCGCTTGCTGCGCGAGGTGGGCGACGTCACTGAGGCGGGCCGAAGCGCGCAGCATGGCCGCCGCGAGCGAATCGGCTTCATGGCGCAGCGCGGCTGGATCGTTGCGGTCGAGCGCCTCGGTTTCGCCGGGGAGCAATTCGGCAGCGTAGCCCGCGTAACTGCCGGGCGCATAGATCGTGTGCTTGAACCAGGGGCGGCCGGCGAGTCCCTCGGGCGCAAGAAATGCCTGCTCGACGCTGACCAGCGCGCGGTTGAGCGGCGCCGCCCTGGCGGGATCGAGCGGCGCGTCTGAAATCCCGCCGAGCGCCTGCGAAGCGCGCGCCGCGGAGGCCGAGAGGTGCGCCGCAGCGTCCAGTGTCGGCTCCAGGCTGTCTTCTTCCGCCTGGCTGACCGCGCTCGCGCGCGTGAAGACGTCGGTCGCCGTGTGTTCGATCTCCGAGGCGTACGCCGGATAGTCAAACGGCAGGATATCCGCCTCGTCGAGCCGCAGCGCGATGGTTCCGAGAATCCGCGCGAGCGCAACATGATAGGCGAACGATGGATCGCCGAAGTGCTTCATCCAGTAGAAATCGTCGTAGAGCGAGTGATACACGCCGTAGTTGCCGCCGAACCCCATGTCGATCGAAGGAATCCCGGCGTAATCGAAAAACGGGCAGAAGTCCGAGCCCGCACCCAGGGCGGAGATCGGGGCTTTGCCGGAAGATTCAGCGTGCGGCGCCTGCCGTGCGGTGCCGGAGGGCTGCTGCTTCTCCCGGGCCGCCGCGGCCTGTTCGCGCCAGGCATCGTAGACGCTCGCGCCGGTGTCCGGATCCCGGACCTCGCGGGTCGCGTCGCGAACCAGATCTTTGAGCGACGGTGGCGCCGATGCCGCGAAGTCTCCGCCGGCCACACCGACATCGGTGTTGATGTATGCGACGGCCTTGGCCTGCAGCTCGGCGCGATTTGCCTCGACCCATTCGGTCGAGCCGAGAAGGCCGGGCTCTTCGCCGTCCCATTGGCAGATAACGATGGTACGGCGTGGTTTCCAGCCCGAACGCGCGAGTTCGCCGAGCGCGCGCGCCGTTTCGAGCATCGAGGCCGTTCCGCTGCCGGGATCGGCGGCGCCGAAAACCCACGCGTCGTGATGATTGCCGAGCACGACCCATTCGTCGTCCGACGTTCCATGCAACGTGGCGATCACGTTGTAGATCGCCCGCTGGGCGTAATCCATCACCAGCTTCATGTGGACTTCCGCAGCGCCGGGGCCAACGTGATACGTGAACGGCAGCCCGCCCTGCCAGTCATGCGGGACGTGCTCTCCTCCGAGACTCGAGAGAATCACGGCGGCGTCTTGGGCGTTGATCGGCATCGTCGGAATGCGCGGCAGATTGGCGGCGTCCGCAGGGACGATACGCCGCGCTGCGGAAGTTGCGGCAATTCCCGGCGTCAGCGGATCGCCAGGGTACAGTTGCGTATACATGATCGAACCGCGCTGAATGCCGCTCATCGGCCGCCACGGCCCGCGCGGATACGGGTCGCCCACGGCAAAGCCGTCGTCTTCCGGGTCGGAATAGAGAATCAGGGCGGCGGCTTTGTGCTCCTCGGCGAGCTTCGCCTTGATTCCGCGATAGCCTTCGCCATAGCGCGCCAGCACGATTTTTCCTTCGACGCTTACCCCCAGTGATGCGAGTTCGTGGTAGTCCTCCAGTGTGCCGTAGTTCACGTAGACCACCGGCGCAGTCACTTCTCCGGAAGGCGAGTAGGCGTTGAATCCGGTGACGGCGCGCTCGTCGTAGGTATCCCGATCGCCATCGAAAGGCTCTTCCTGCGACGCGAGAGCCTTGCGCGCGGGCTTCACTAGTTCGAGATTTACCTCGCGCGGCTGAGGGAGCCACACGCCGTAGCTGACGATCTCCGCGTCGAAGCCGAAGCTGCGGTATTGATCCCGCAGCCATTGGGCAACCCGATGGCTCGCCTCGGTTCCGGCCATGTGCGGTTCGCTTGTGAGATGCCGCAAATTATTCTCGGCGTGTGTCGCATCGGGAATGCTCCGAAACCTTTCCTCAAGCTCGCGCTCTGCCCCGACACGCGCCGAAGTAAATCCGGGAATGCCCCCGGTGGCTTGAGCGCCTCCGGAAATGGCCACTGGAAACAGGAGCAGACTGGCGATAAACCCCGCGACGGCCATGCGCCGCAATGAAAGACTCATCCCCCACCCCGCGAAAATGACTCGTGATTCTATCGCATCTGGCAATTCGTGCGCTTGACGTGGCCAGCAGAACGGCTTAGCTTAAGCTGCTTTCATGCGGGAGCGTGTACGCGGGCAACACGATGAAAATCCTGATTTCAGGAGCATCGGGGCTTGTCGGCAAGGCGTTGGCGAGCGCCTTGCGGGCGGAAGGCCACACCATCGCGCGCCTCGTGCGCCCGGGCGGTGCTGCGTCAGGCGGAGACGTTCTCTGGGATCCCATGGCCGCGAGCGTGGACCTGCCTGCAATGGAGGGTTTCGACGCCGTCGTGCACCTGAGCGGCGCCGGCATCGTGGGAGGCCGCTGGACGCCCGCCCGGAAAGCGGTCCTCCGGAGCAGCCGGATAGATACCACCCGCGTCATCGTGGATGCGCTCGCGAACCTGAAACAAAAGCCCCAGGCGTTCATTTGCGCTTCGGGGACCGGCTACTATGGCGACCGCGGCGACGAAATCCTTAATGAATCCAGCAGCGCGGGCACGGATTTCCTGGCGCTTCTTGCGCGCGACTGGGAGGCGGAGGCCGCGCGCGCCGAATTGAGCGGCATCCGCGCGGTGATGCTTCGCTTCGGTGTGATTCTGTCCGCCAAGGGTGGCGCTCTGCCCCGGATGCTGCTGCCTTTTCGACTTGGGATTGGCGGGCGGTTCGGGACGGGCAATCAATGGCTGTCGTGGATTGCGCTGGAAGACACAGTGGAGATCATCCGTTCTGCGATTTCAGACGCACGGCTCCGAGGCCCTTTGAACGTCACATCTCCAAATCCAGTCCGAAACGCTGAATTCACGCGCGTCGTGGCGGCAGCTCTTCACCGGCCGGCGATCTTCTCTGCGCCCGCATTCGCGCTGCGCCTTGCGCTCGGCGAGATGGCGGACGCACTGCTGCTCGCAAGCCAGCGCGTTCGGCCCGGGAAGCTCCTTGAAATCAGCTATTCCTTCCGCTTCGAAACCCTGGATGCTGCGTTGCGAGCAGTTCTCGCCAAAGCGTAGATCGCTGTGCCAAACGAGCTGCCCCTCATCCCAATCCGGGGCACGTGCGTTCCAATGTGGAACAACAACAAAGACCACGTCGATATGACCACATCTCCGCCGCCATACTCTTGCCAGCAATCCTGATTCTGTCCTCGTGCTAACTGACCCGGAATCATACGTTCATTGAATCTTCGCCGTCGGCTCGCGTAACCAAAGGCGCTGTCGTAGCGCTGCCCCACTGTGGCACATCTCTTGCCTTGGCTCACATGCATGCAAGACTGCAGCAGCCCGAAAAACTCGCAAGCACGGCGTGCGCATCTGCTTTGCCTCGCGATTCTTTGCGTTGGCGCGCTCGTGGAATCTGCTTGCGGGACCACCAGCGCACCGACGACGACCCCATCCGACATCGTCGTGACGGTTTCGCCAGTCACAGCCAGCGTTCCGACGGGCGGCGCGCAAGTATTCACCGCGACCGTCACCGGAGCGGACAATGGCGCGACCGGCGTCACCTGGAGCGTCAACGGAATCTCGGGCGGCAATTCGACCCTCCGCACGATCGCCGCGACCGGCGCGACGACCGCGCTCTATACGGCGCCCAGCGCGCCTCCGTCCCCGGCCACGGTGACCGTGACCGCAACGAGCACGACCGACCCATCGAAATCCGGCAGCGCCGGCGTCACCGTCACGTGCGCGGCGACGAATTCGATTTTGCCGTCATCCGCGAGTGTCGGCCTCGATCAAACGCAACCATTCACCGCGTCGTTCTGCCTCGCCGCTGGCGCGAGCATCGCCTGGGACGTGAACGGAACTGCGGGCGGCAATTCGACCCTTGGCACGATCGCCGCAACTGGCCCGAGCACCGCGCTCTACACAGCCCCTGCCGATCTTCCCTCCGTCAACCCTGTCACCATTCACGCGACGGTGAACTCAGGCGGCGCGAATCCGCCGACCGCGTCCGTGACCGCCACAGTCACGAGCGGCGTCAGCGTCAGTATCTCGCCTCCCGTCGCAACGCTCTCCCCCGGCCAGCGCGCTTCGTTCACACCAACCGTTGCCAACACTCCTGATGCCACCGTGACCTGGTCCGTCAATGGCGTCCTCAACGGCAATGCCGCCGTTGGCCAGATCTGCCAGCACGGAACGAATCCCTGCATCCCGCCTGCGGCGCCTTCTTCGGGCAGCATCGATTATGTCGCGCCCGCTTCTGCGCCGGCCGTGAACCCTGTCGCGCTCGTCGCGACCAGCAACGCCGATTCGTCGCGCAGTGGCACCGCGATGATTACGATTTCCGGCGCGGCCGGCGCTGTCACTGTCGCGGTCTCCCCGCCGTACGCATTCGTACCAGGTTCCGCAGGCACGCCCAGCACGGTGCAATTCTCCGCCTCCGTAACCGGCACCACGGACACCAGCGTCACCTGGAGCGTGCAGAGCGCCGTCGCGGGCCAGGGCTGCGCCGGGGCGGCCTGTGGCTCGGTGAACGCGAGCGGCCTTTACTCCGCGCCCGCAGCGGCTCCGTCCCCGAACGCGATCTCGGTGATCGCGACGAGCGCGGCCGACCCCACGAAATCCGCTTCGGCTACCGTGGCTCTCACGGACGGGCCGGCGATCGAAACGCTCCTGCCGTCAAGCGTGATGGCCGGCGCGGTCGAGAGCTTCCCGCTCGCGGTCAACGGGGCAAATTTCGCCTCCGGGAGCGGAAGTTCGGCTTCGGTGATTCTGGTCAACGGTGCGCCGCGCAGCACAACCTGCGCCGCAGCCACAGCGTGCACCACCGTCTTGAATCCGTCCGACGTGCAGTCCGCGGGCACGCTCACCATCCAGGTGCAGAACCCCGGCGCGCCCTTGCTTTCGAATCCCGTTCCCTTTGTAATCGTGCCCTTCGACGTCTCCGTGGACGCGATTTCTCTCACCTCGGCGCAGCCCATCGCCTCCGGGCAAGACATCGTCGTGGTCGAGCCCACCACCGCCGCCGCATCCTCGCCGGTCAACGTCGATTTCATCGGCCTGCTCACCGGCGGAAACACGTGCGGTGTGCAAGGTTCGCCACTTACCGTCACGCGGCCGTCCTCCGGCCCAGTCACGGTGAGCATCTGCGTTCACGGCAATGGCCTCGATCCTTCGTTCACCTACGCGTTCACAGGTCCGAGCGCGGCGCCCGGAGGCAGCGACATCGGCGTGACTCCCTCGGCCATCACCGGCCTGTTCCCGAACATGATCCAACTCGATTTGCAGATCGCCAGTACAACTCTTCCCGGCGTACGCACTCTTTTCATCACGACGCCGAACAACGATCGCGCCGCCGCAACCGGAATGCTGGAGGTGAAGTAACCATGACTCGCATCCGCAAGACCTTTGCTCCCGCCGCCCGATACCTCGCGTTGCTCCCGGCATTGCTCGCAATCAACCTCGCCGCAACGGCAACCACGCTCACGCGCATGTCCCTCGCAACGATGTCGCAAAAGGCGCCTGTGATCGTGCGCGCGCGCTGCCTGGGCAATTCGACCGGCTGGGATGCCGGCGAAATCTGGACCTTCACATCATTCGAAATCGAGGACGTCTGGCGCGGCGCCGCGCCCGCACGCATCGTCGTGCGGCTTCTCGGTGGCCGCGCCGGCAACATCACGTCCAGCGTCTCCGGCATCCCGCGGTTTCACGCCGGCGAAGAAGCCGTGCTTTTTCTCGAGCCCACGCCGCGCGGCGATTTCTCCGTGGTGAGTTGGCAGCAGGGAACCTTCCGCATTCGCCGCGATTCCCGCACGGGCGAGGAAAGCGTCACGCAGGACACCGCATCGTTCGCAACCTTCGATCCGGCCACGCGCCAATTCGAAGCCACCGGCATACGAAATCTGCCCATCGATCTTCTCCGCGCGCGCATCGAAGCCGCCCTGCGAAGCACGGGAACCAGGAGGACACAGTGAGACCTGCGCTTGCCATCGCAACGGCCGCTCTGCTCGTTTTCAGCATGATGTCCGGCCACCCGGCCGAGGGCTACCTCCTCGACACAACCGTTCCTCAGGGCGGCGGGTGCCCCGCGTCCGATCGCTGGAATCTGTCGCTTGCTTCGCCGCTCAGCCGGCGCTGGAGCACGTCTCTCCCCCTCGCGCCGCAAACGGTCCTCACCGTTGCGGCCGGAGGAACGAGCGCGCAGTTCGACGAAATCGAACAGGCAATCTCGGATTCCTTCGGCGCATGGTCCGGCGTCGCCGGCACGACATTCAACGCCACTGCTTACCCCGGGCTCATCGGCCCGCTCGCGCGCATCAGTGCCGCGAGTTCCTGTACGAACGATCAGGAAAGCAACGTGGACGGTTTCAACACCATCTGCTTCAACCAATCGAGCATGGGATTCACGAGCGGCGTGCTCGCGTTCACGCGCGTGATCACCGCAAACGCGCCGGGCGTCTCCGTTGGCTCGAGTCCTCCCGCCGCATTCGCCGGGCAGATCCTGGACGCGGATACCCTCTTCCGCAACGATGGCCAGGCCATGTTTGTCACGCCCGCAGCGCTCGCCACCCCGCAGGGCCAGGGCGCGTACGATCTCGAGTCGCTTCTCGCGCACGAGATCGGCCACTGGTTCGGTCTCGACCATTCGGCCGTCTGGCGCGCGTTGATGTTCCCTTTCGCGCCGCCGCCCGGCCAGTTCCTCGGTGACCGGCCGACCGCGCAAGCGCCCGACGGCCCGCTCTCCGACGACGATCGCGCGGGGATTCGCCTGCTCTATCCCGATCCGAACGACGCAGTCAACGTGGGCGCGATCCGCGGGCGCGTCCTGCCCGCCAATCCGTTCGCGCTCGCGGAGATTCCCGCGCCATCGCCCGGCGCGGTCGTCACGGGAATTTTCGGCGCGCACGTCGTCGCCCTGGATGCGGACACCGGGGCCGTGATCGCTGGAACGTTGGGAGGCTGGAGTTGCGATGTGCTGAATTCCTCGCTGCAATTCGATGGCTCGTTCGATATCGAGCGCCTGCCTGTGGGACATAACTACACGATCTACGCCGAGCCGCTCGTCGGCCTCGCCACGCCGGGCGACTTTAGCGACGCCTTGATCGACCTTTGCTCGTCGAGCGCCGCGTCGGAATGCACGACGCCCGCGGCCGACACCAATTTCAATCCTCGCACCCGCCCGGCCGCGCCTTGAAGCCGCCGCTCCAGCCCCAAAACAGAAGCGGCTCCCGGGAAGGTGCGGGAGCCGCTCTGGGGTATTGCGCGTACAGACTGGCGCTACTGAGTCGGCATGATCTCCTGCGAGAAGCCGATCGTGTTGATCGTCCGGAGCACCGGTGTGAGCGGGGGCAGCCATTGCGGCCCCTGCGTGAAGTTGGTATCAAAGCTGTATTGGCGGTTGGGCGGATTGTAGACCGTGTTATTGGTCTTATAGAGCCCTATCCCTTGCCGGTTGTAGTAGAAGCTCACCAGCGAGCCTTTGTAGTAACAGTTCACGCCGCCCCAATTCTCCAGAAATCGCAGGAAGTTGTGGAGCCCGCCGTCCGTCCCGTAGTCCTCGGGTTGCCCGCTCGGCTGCGGAAAGGGAATTCCCTTTCCGCCAATAATTGCCACGCGATACGCCGTCTGCGTGGCTGGCCGGGAGGTGTAATCGTACGGAGTGATGAAGCTATTGACGTCGTTCCAACTGTCCGAAAGCAACGTCACGGCGTCAGCAGAAACGGAAGCAGCCACACTGCTGCCGCTCCACGTGCCGTTGTTCGGCGCGTTAAAATCGCCCTGGATATAGGCAGGATTCTCGGCCGCGATCGTGAGACCGCAGGGCGGGTTCGGGCTGGCGCCGTAGCAAGACGTGCCCAAGTTAAGGGTCTGGCCGTCCACGATCTTAAGAGCGCGCCGGAAGAAGACCGGGGGATTCTCCCGGGCATCCTCGTTTTGAACGTAGACAGCCCCGGGCCAAGCGTTGCCTTGGCTCGTGCAAAATGTCGGATCTGATACGAGGACAGAGGGGTTGGGGGAGGTGCCTGTCGGTAGAAGACCAGTGATTGCGTAATAGGGCACAGTTTCAACGCCGCCGTACTTTCTAAGAATGCCGTCACCTTCGAGGTCTTCACCCGGATCTGGGGTCCCCCCGTTCGTCCCACTCGGGCAACCATGGGCAGCGTCCTCTGTCCCGTTCACGATGTCGTTATAGCCGTACGATCCCGTTTTCACGGGCGTGGCCAGCGTCGAGTCAGCCAGTTCGCCGCGCCGATCTGAGAAATAGACGGCGAATCCTGTGCTGTTGAGGAGTTTTAAACTCGATTGGTTATTATTGAACCATGTGGCAAGGTTTGCCGCGTCGAGCTCGATGTAATTCATGACACCTGCAGCCGTCGGCAGTGGATTGGCAGAGCCGCCCGGAATATCCGAGGGTCGTGAAACGGCCTCCCTGGCATCGAACAGCACGTTGGGCCAGTAGTCGTACCCGTTTGCCGTAGGTGTGCCACATCCTCCGCTTGTCGCGCTCGTCGGGTTGTCCCGAAGCCGTGCGAGGCGAATGATGGCAGTGGTATGAGGATCGGTACATCCCACGGTTGGGACCACCGTGGTAGGACCCTGCGCTTTGATTACAGTCGAGTCCGAAGCCGGCAGTTGAACCACGTTTGGCGCCACCGTATTCGTGCAGCTCCCATGGCTTGGCGGAGTGCACGCCCCTTGGGGATTGATATTCCGCCCGATGATCCCCAGATTCAGGATCGTCTTAGTAATGTCGTGGAACTTGTTGCTGGTGTCCTGGTATTCGATCTTTATGCATCCGGTGATGATCGGCTTCCCATTCTGAATCCAATACCCGTCTCCCAGTGTATAAGGTCCCGCAGCGCCGGTATTTGTGGCACCTGAAGTTGGCAACGGATAAAAAGGTGCCGTCGTGGTGGTCCACCACGAGTGTGATCCGGACGGGATCAGCGTCGCAAGGTCGACCGGGTCCGTTGATGTATCGATCCCATCCAGGCTCATCATGTCCGAGGTATGGCATCCGCCTGCCGGGTTTGTTGGTTGGCTGCCGGCATAATCATCGAGTAAAATTCTGAGCGTGGCCTGCGAGAAATATTGCTCGCTGAATTCGGCCGGATTGCTGGCAAGCTCACCCGGGACAGCCCGGCGGATCAAGGAGATGGGCGCCGTGATTCCGCCCAGGGCTGTAGACGTCAAGCTAAGGGGCGCCACACCGTTTTGAAGCTCGCCATTATAGGAATTTACGATGGTGCTCCACGAGGAATTCGCCGCAGTGCTCACGTTTCCATAGACGCTGCTGCCGGTCACGCTGCCTTGGCCCAAACCCAGCGGGAGCCACGGCGAGTTATTGTAATTCGGTGAAGTGGCCGTTGTGCTTGTATTCTCCACCGTTGAAATCGATACGATTCCGGAGTAATCGCCTCCTGCCGTAATTGTGCTCCCACCGGGCCAACCATTTTCAAGGTTGGTCCGGATCACCTGGCCGGCTACCGTCACCTTGTCGTTGATCAACAGCGGGCCCGAATTAGGCCCGAGCCAAAGGTTGCCGTTCGTGTGAACTCGGCCGCCGAAATTGAACAGAGGGCCGTTGAAAAATGCCAGGTCCGAATCCGAATACACGCCGAACTGAAACACAGGGATCGAGACAAGCTGAACCTGCCGGTGGAGCTTCACTTCGGAACCGCCAAGCTGCTGCGCGGCGACCGACAGCGTCAACTGAGTGATCAGCCCTTGCATGCCCGCGTACGGGCTGGGTGGCAGGATCGTCGCATTCGTCGACGTTGGCGTGCAGGGCGACGCGAGTGGCGATCCGCACATGATCTGGTACGTCGAACCCAGCGTATTCTGGAACGTGATGCCCTGAATTGTCGGAGCCCCCAACGGCGCAGCCCCCGATGTGATCGATGTCAGGTCCGATGCGACCACGGAACCCTTCGTGGCGAATTGGTTACCCAGATCGGCCGTCAGCTTCTCCATGCCGGCTTCCGCGCCGTAGAACGCGACGGACCGGTTTGCGTTGTTGCCGCCCAGCCGTGCATCCGTCATCACCATCCAGGACATTCCCACAATCATGGCGGAGATAAGGACCATGATCAGCATTACGGTGATGAGGGCAACACCTTTTTCTCGTCTCGCTCTCAAAGCTCTTCTCCTTTGGAAGCCATCCCGCTTTCGCCTCGCCTCAAGGCCCCGGACTCGCCGTGGTTTTCGTCGTGAAATCGTTCACGAACGACATGCTCCGGACGCTCACTTGAGTGCTCAGGCTGTTATGGAAGTAGTCCGAGCCCGGCGCGCCGGTGAACGGGTATTCCGATCTCGCTTCGAGAGTTACGTTGACAGCGCGAATCTGCGAGGGAGAATCGGGGCTGATCGGCGTAGGGGCGTCGCCCGGCCCGATCGTGTATGTGCCGGCCGGAGCCGAGGAACCGGTAATGTCGTAGCTGAAGCTCAAGTTTTCGATACAGTCGCCGATGGGCTGTGGCGGATTTACCGGAGCCGCGGACGGGTACCCGGGATAGTTCACCTGGCGTATCAGTTGTGGGCACGATGGATTGGTCGTCGAATCGATATAGTAGCTAATCATCCACACGCGCGTAATCGTCGTCGTCGTCGTAGACGCTTGCATTGCCTGAACGGTACCGTCTGGATACGTGGTGGCGCTTAGTCCGTTCAATCCGGCAGGGTCGCCGGCGGCAAAATTGATTGTTTGGCCGGAAACGCTTGTAACGTACTCAAGGGCTGTACCATTCCCATTCGTAAAGAGGAGCAGATTCCCGACCCCGATTGGCGTGGGCGTGCCCGGCATCGTGAAACAGCTTGAAGCCAGAGTCACCGAAGTGCCACTCGCATTGATCGTACCCGAGCAGGTTGGGCTCGATGCCGACGCAACCGGAAAGCTGTTCAGATAATGCCCGCTCGCATCCGAGAGGGTGTTGTCGGCGTAAAGAATATTGATGATGTCGGTTTTAAGGCCGCCGTCCAGGACGGCGTTTGTACTGGTACTGACAGTCTTCGCATCTTGGCCGAGTGTGTATCCCGGCGTGATGACGGGCAGCACTGTGTACGTGGTCGGGAATGTCGTTACGGGAGTGATGATACCCGGACGATTGAGGTTCGACGCGCCTGCGCTGGTGAGAGGAATGGAGACTCCTCCCGGCGGCATTCCCTCTCCTGCCTGCATCAGATCGCGAACCAGGAAGTGCATGCCGGCCCGCAGATTTTCCTGCACGTTCGCCGCCAGGACCACGCTATTCGCGGTTCGCTGCGCCTGTATTAGCGCGCCGACGGTCGCGCCGACCACGATCGTCAGGATCGCGATCGCGGTCATCAATTCAATCAATGAGAATCCGTTTCCCCGTTTCATTCTGGTTCCTCGCGGCGCTAGTCGAAAGCCGAAATCAGTGAGTTCAACGTGTAGCTGCGCGTGAAGCGCCCGGTCGTGTAGTTCACTGTGACCTGAATCGAGCGCAGGTTGGGATCGCCGTTGAAGTTGGTGATGGTGATCGTGCGCGTAAAGTTCCCGAGCGGGTACTTGATGTCATCCGAAGTCCCCAGTTTCCCATCCGGACCCGGGTAAAGAATGTAGTCCAGAGGAGCCGAATTATCGTTGATCGAACCGACCAGCCCGTCGGAACCCGGCTGCCGGATCGGCTGGGGAGTCGAATAAAACAGCCCCGTCGGATTGCCCGCACTGTTGTTCGAAACCTGAGCCCACGTGACCGCGCTGTCGTATTTCGCCGTGAAGATGGTCTCGATGGCCTGCTCCGCTTTCTGTTGCGCGATGAAATCAGCCTGCGAACCCGACATGTACGCCAGCGAGTCCGCGAGCATCGCGGCAAGCCCCAGGACGCCGATCGACAGGATGCCCACCGCAATCATCGTTTCGAGCAGCGTGAAGCCTTTTTCCCGCTGCCGAGTTGTTCGTTTACGCATCGTCGCCGTCTCCTTCAGAACTGGAACCAGGATGTTGCCGGCGCGCTCCCGCCCACGCCGTTGGACCTCCAACCCCGGACGCGTCCCGTTGCGCCCATCACGGTCACCGCTCGCGCCGAGGATTTATTGCCTGCAACACCGAGGAAAATCGTTCCGTCGATGGGCGACAATGTCACGCTATCCACCAGTTCGCCGTCGCTCTGAAAGAAATACGATCCGGTCGGGGTGGTACTCGTACCCTCGATAACGAAAGAAATCGCCGAACTATTCCCGTATTTGTCCGGAGTGTCCGGCATGCCCGAGACAACGGCGTACTGTAGCGGCGAGGGAATATAAACCGTGCTCAAGATAGGGTTCGTTGTTCCCGCGCCCGTTGTAAGGGTGTTCATCTGCGTGATAACGACTTCCGACTGCCCACTCACGACCGGGAATGAAATCTGCACGTAGCGGCGATTGGCAATCGAGTACTCGCGCGCCTGCCTCAATTGGTCGAGCACGATGCGCATGGCGCTATCGGAGCGCGCGTATTGTAGGTTCGGAAGCATTTGAGTTATTGCCATGGCCGCAATCGTGATGGCGATGATGCACACGACCGCCAGTTCGACCAGCGAAAACCCACTCTCGCCATTCCGGCTTCTGCGGATCGTCATCGGCTTTTTCCCCTGCTTTTCCACATTCATACCCAGCCCGGAGAGATCTTTGGACTGGCTCTGCCCATGGCTGTTTGTGCATGTTTCAGGCCAGCGCCTTGCCTCTCTAATCGATTGACAATACAGGTCTTATGGGGCATGCCACGAAGTGCTCATCATGGCCGGCTGCTTCGCGGTGTAGAAACGTAACCGATGCGTCCATCCGCTACCGATTTCCAATAGGCTGCAGGGCACAATGCCGATAGACCCGCGGTTGCCGGTCGCTAAACCCTAGTCCATGGAGACGCTTGCTTGGCCGGAACTAACATGGGTGCACAGAGGGGTGCGCTACCCGGATGCAAACAAGGGAGCGGGAATCAAATTCACACGCATGGGCTGGGGACCGCGCGGCTTGGCGAACTTCTGCGGCTACTCAACGTCTGCGATTCGTCGCCTATTTTAGCGACTTGTTCAGGAACGCAACCGTGCGCGCCCACGCATCGGCTGCGGCTTCCGGGCGGTAGCCCTTCGTGTTCGTCGAGTTTTCAAAGGCGTGCCCGGCCCCGTCGTAAATCTTGATGTCGACCCGGTGGTTCATCCCTTTCATCGTCTTCTCGAAAGCGTGCACGTCGTCCGGCGTGATCCCGCGGTCTTCCGCCCCGAAATTTCCGAGCACGGGTGCAAAGATCTGCTGGATGTCGTTCGGATCGGTCGGCAGCGCTCCGTAGTCCACCACGCACGCCGCCAGGCGCGGCTCGTGGATCGCGAGTTGCAGAGAGTATCCGCCGCCCATGCACCATCCGATCGATCCGATGCGATCCCGATCGACATCCTTTCGCGTGCCGAGATACGCGAACGCCGCCTTCAAGTCGCTCACCGCACGGTCCTGAGGCAAGCCGCGCATCAGTTCGTGCGCTTCCTCGGGATCGGACGTCACCTTTCCACGATACAGGTCCACTGCCAGCGCGACGTAACCCTGGTCCGCGAGCTTCGTCGTCTCGTCTTTCACCCAGTCTGTCAGCCCCCACCATTCGTGGATGACCACCAGAGCCGGATAGCGCCCCGCCTTCGACGGCGTCGCGAGGAATCCTCCCACCGTTCCCGTTCCGTTCGGAATCTCCACCGTCTCCGTCTTGGGTGCGTCGCCATGCACCACCGCAAGCGCGGCAACCAAGCCGAGCAGCACAACCCCTGCGAGGATTCTGAATGCCTGCTTCATCTGTCTTCTCCCAATTTCACCGCCGCCATTTCCGCCATCACGGCGCGCGCTCCACCTGCACGGCCGTGCCGTACGCGATCACCTCGGTCGCGTCGTAGCGCATCCCGATCACGGCATTCGCCCCGCGCTCGACCGCGTGCTCCATCATGACGTCGAGCGCCTGCTCGCGCGTCTGCTCGCACATGTCCTCGAAGAGCGTGATATTCCCGCCGATAACCGTTTGCAGTGACGCGCCGAGCGTCCCGAAAATGCTGCGCGACCGCACCGTGATCCCGCGCACCAGCCCGAGAGTTTTCACCACGCGGTATCCTGGCAGCTCAAACGCCGTCGTCACCATCGACGCATTTACGCTCACGTTCATTGCCGATCTTCCTCTCCGCTCGGGCCGGCTTCGTCCCGCGCGCTCTATCGAGCCGTTGCCCGTTGCTCTTGTACCGGCGCTTTCTGTTTCAGCAGCTTGATGAACTCGCGCATCCACGCGGGATGATCGGGCCATGCGCGCGCCGAAATCATCTGCCCGTCGATCACCGCGTCCGAGTTGACGAACTCCGCGCCGCCCGCGCGCACGTCCGGCTCAAGCGCCGGATACGCCGCCGTCCGCCGCCCTTTCAACACGCCCGCCGCGAGCAGCGCCAGCGCCGCGTGGCAGATCTGCGCCACCGGCTTATCCTGCTGGAAAAAGTGTTGAATGATTTTCTGGCAGTCGGCGTTGTTTCGAATGTACTCGGGTGCCCTGCCGCCGGGAATCACTAGCGCCGCGTACTCGGCGGGATTCACGTCCGCGAAAGCGAGGTCCGCGTCCCAACTATAGCCGGGCTTCTCCGTGTACGTGTCGTAGCCCGGCTCGAAATCGTGCACCACGAAATGCAGCTTCTTCTTCGTCGGCGCCGCGATCTTCACGTCGTATCCTTCTTCCAGCAGCCGCTGATACGGATACATCACTTCGAGCGATTCCGCTGCGTCTCCGGTAAGAATTAGAACTTTGGGCTTTGCCATGATCGATCTCCTGAATGGGCTTCTGTCTCGTTCCCGGGGGCTGGTCGGCTCGCTTTTCCGTCGCGAGAATACCACACCGCGCCGAGCCCTAAGAGTTCAGATGTATCTCGGGCACGGCGGGTCGCAAACGAAATTGCTGGCACGATCCGCTGCTATACTCCATCGAACCGCTGACGGGAGGATTCGCCATGCCGGAACTCGCTCCGATCGTCGCTTCCACGCTCGCCGAATACTACGAAGGAGTCCGCGACCGCGTCCACGAATTGGTCGCGCCTATTTCAACTGAGCAACTCTGGGCGCGTCCGTATCCCTACGGCAACAGCATCGGGCATTTGCTCCTGCATGTTACCGGCAATCTGAACTATTACATCGGAGCGCAAATTGCCGGTACGGGCTACGTCCGCAACCGGCCTCTCGAATTCACCGACGCCGCGAAACGTCCAAAGGAACAGGTGCTCGCCGATTTCGACCGCGCCATCGACATGGTCACCTCGACCATCCGTGCTCAATCGCCGCAGGACTGGGTCGCGCCATATTCCGCGGCACTGGAGCCGGCTGCCCATGATCGGTTCACGGTCATCATGCGCATGGCCGCCCACGCTTATCACCACGTCGGCCAGATCATCTACCTCGCGAAGGAACTCACGAAGCCCACAGCGTAACCGCGCGTCACCTGCGCAATTGAGCCAAGGCATGCGCAACGTCCATTTCCGGTAATGGGCTGCCGATCACCCAAGCTCGCAAATCACCAACGATTGCCGCATAATTGTTCCCAATGCATCTCCCACAATGCAGGCCACACTTGGTGCGGTGGGCCGGGCCACCTCGTCTATGACGGGCCTCCGCCGGGGATCAATCCGCCTGTTCCGTTTTGCCGGGATTGATGTCTTCCTCCACTGGTCCTGGTTTGTGATCGCGGCTATTGAAATCCAGACCCGGGCGCGAAGCTATTCCTCTCCAATCTGGAACGTGCTGGAGTACGTAGCCATCTTTCTTATCGTCATGCTTCATGAGTTCGGCCACGCGTTGGCCTGTCGGCAGGTGGGAGGAAACGCGAATCAGATCGTGCTGTGGCCGCTCGGTGGGGTGGCGTATGTGGACCCGCCGCAGCGGCCCGGCGCCACGCTCTGGAGCATCGCTGCGGGGCCGCTGGTGAATGTGGCGCTCCTCCCGATCTTGGCGGTGCTCGTCATGTTGAGCGCCTCGGCTGGTTGGGCGGTGACGATGCCGGATCTTCACGCGTTTCTGCGGGCGGTCTGGTGGATCAACCTCGGCTTGCTGATTTTCAATATGTTGCCCATCTACCCCCTCGATGGCGGACAGATTCTTCGCTCGCTGCTCTGGTTTCCGATGGGGCGCGCCCACAGCTTGCTGGTGGCCACCATTCTCGGCTTCGTCGGCATGGCGGGGTTTATCATCTTTGCCTTTTGGACGCATTCCGTCTGGTTCGGCGTTCTGGGTGTCTTCATCCTGATGAACTGCTGGAGCGGGCTGCAGCACGCGCGAGTGTTGCTGCGTATGGCAAAGCTGCCGCGTCGCTACGGGTTTGCCTGTCCGTCGTGCAGAACGGCGCCCCCGTCGGGAGATTTTTGGGTATGTGGACAGTGCAACAAGCCATTCGACGTTTTCGAAACGCAAGCCGTCTGTCCGCACTGCGCGGCCCACTATTCGACCACGCGCTGTCTCGATTGCGGCCGCCTGTCTCCGATGACCGACTGGTCCGCTCCCGTCCTTGTACATCCGATCGGGTAGCCGCCCCGACCTCCTATAGACACCCCGAAAACTACCAAGCCGAGTTCTTTACACCAACAACTACTTGCGCTCTCGCTCACAACGTGCCAGCCTAAAATCTGATTTGTGAAGTACGAGAACGAGAAAGGGAAGGGACAAAAGATGAGACGCGACGCTGGGCTCGGTTCCGAAGGCGCGCTGTCCTGTCGCGCCCGCGGAGGTACTCGTTCGGGCCACGAATCGGAATCTCGGTGCACGGGTTGGCGCGCGACACCGGGACACTCTTCACCAGCCGCTTGCCACGAATCACTCGCCACTGCGTCCTTCTACCCGTCACTGACTGCCGAGTAAAATATGCTGCAACTAATTGAAAACACGAGATGGTGGTGCCTCTTACCCGTCAATGGAATCGACCCCCTTTGGCAATGTCGCAGCGGCTCGCCAGCCCCGAAAACCGTTTCGCGGACTGCCTTCCATCGGGGTAGAATCCCCATCTCGAATCGCACGCCCGCAAAGGAGCCATCCCGATGAGCGTCACCTCTGCCGCAGGATCCTCCGCTTCTATCGTCGACGCGATTAAGGAAAAGGCGCGAAGGCTGAGCATCCTCTCCATGATGGCCACCACCGCCGCCGGATCGGGCCATCCCACTTCCTGCATGTCGGCTGCGGAGCTAATGGCTGGACTTTTCTTCTACGCGATGAAAATCGACCCGAAGAATCCCAACTCCGGCGACTCCGACCGCTTCGTTCTCTCGAAGGGCCACGCCGCGCCCGTGCTCTATGCGGCTCTCGCGGAATCGGGCGTTTTCCCCATTTCGCGCCTGATGACTTTGCGGCAGTTCTCGAGCGAGCTCGAGGGCCATCCTACGCCCCGCATTCCCGGCGTGGACGCGGCGACCGGCTCGCTCGGCCAGGGACTGTCAGTCGGCGCGGGACTTGCCATCGGCGCGCGCCTCGATAAGAGTCCGACTCGCGTCTACGTCCTCCTCGGCGACGGCGAGATGGCCGAGGGGCAGATATGGGAAGCCGCGGAGTTTGCGGGTTACTACAAGCTTGACAACCTCACCGTTCTTGCCGACGTGAACGCGCTCGGCCAGAGCCAGCCAACGATGTACCAGCACGACATGGAAACGTACCGCCGCAAATTCGAGGCGGAGGGTTTCGCCGCCGAGGTGATCGATGGTCACGACGTCGCGGCTGTCCTCGCGGCGCTCGATCGCGCGAAGGCCACCAAGGGCCGCCCTCAGGCGATTCTCGCGCGCACCATCAAGGGCCACGGCGTCAGCTTTACTGCTGGCAAAGAGCACTGGCACGGCAAGGCGATGTCGAAGGACGAACTCGCGAAGGCTTTGCAGGAAATTGGCGAAACCATCGAAGTTCCTCCTGATCCGGGAAAATCTTACGCCAGGGCTTCCTTGCCGCAGCCCCCGGATTTCCCCGCGCCGGCCGCGCCGGACTATCCCGACGGTAAGCCGGTTGCCACGCGCGAGGCCTATGGTTACGCTCTCAAGCGCCTGGGCGCTGTGAATCCTCACATCGTGGCCATCTCCGCCGACGTGAAGAATTCCACGTTCTCCGAAATCTTCGGCAACGCCTACCCCGACCATTTCTACCAGGGCTACATCGCGGAGCAAAACATGGTCAGCACGGGCGTGGGGCTCGCCGCGCGCGGCAAAGTCCCGTTCGTTGATACGTTCGCGTGTTTCCTATCGCGCGCCTACGATCAGGTACGCATGGCAGCCATCAGTCGGAGCAACATTAATCTCTGCGGCTCCCACTGCGGCGTATCGATCGGCGAGGATGGCCCGTCGCAAATGGCGCTCGAGGATCTCGCGATGTTCCGCGCCATCCACGGATCGGCGGTTTTCTATCCGAGCGACGCCGTTTCCGCGGAGCGCCTGACCGAGACCATGGCACGGCGAACTGGGATCAACTACATGCGGACGTCGCGCCCAAAAACTGCGATTCTCTATTCGAAGGATGAAAAGTTTCCCGTTCCCGGATTCAAGGTCCTGGGGAAAAGTCCGCAGGATCGAGTGACTGTGATCGGCGCGGGCATCACGGTGCACGAAGCGCTGAAGGCGGCGGACGAATTGAAGGCGCAGGGCACGGCGATTCGCGTGATCGATCTCTACTGCGTGAAGCCGCTCGACGGCAACGCGCTCGCCGCGGAAATCGCCTCGACCGGCGGACGGATTGTGACCGTCGAGGACCACTGGCCGGAAGGTGGCGTCGGCGAAGCGGTTCTCTCGGCGCTCGCGCAGGCCGGCGTTGCGCCGGCGGCGTGCCGGCAGCTCGCCGTAACCGGCATGCCTCATTCCGGCAAGCCGGAGGAACTCGTCGATGCGTTTGGCATTTCCGCGCGGCACATCGTCGCGGCCGTCCGCGGGATCGTCTGAATTCTGCGGAATCCCAAGACAGGACAAAACCAGTGGCCGCTGAAAAAATGGTAATGGTAGGCGTGTTGCCCGAAGTGATCGCGATCGATGCCGGCGATCAGGTTGTCTGGTTTTCGAATGCGGGCAATATCAAGGTCGAATTCGATCCGCAACGCTGCCCGTTTGCTTCAAACATCCTTCAGGCGCCACCCGGCGTGCGCCTTCCGAGCGGCGCGGTCCGCCCGGGACTGAACCCCGGCTCGTACAGGTATCGCTTGTCCCTCAACGATGTGATGGTGGCCCACGGTGAAGTGCTTGTCCGTGGCAAATAGCCTAGTCGCCGGCGAGGGCAGCGCGATCACGAAGATTCGCGGGCCGCTCCTGAGCCATCGAGTCCGCGAGGACGCGGCGGACCGGCGCGAGCATCGAAGCGGGTACGGGCCGCTCGCGGGGAACGCTCAGCTCCGCGACCTTGCGCGGAAACTCGCGGCGCCGGTCGAGCCATAGGCCGAACTCCTGTAAAAGGTCGCCGGCGAGGTTCGGGTCGTCGGTGCGCTCCACGCCCCAGAAGCGAAGCCGCTCCTCGTTCTTCTGGAGGAGCTGCAGGGACTCCTCGAGCTTCTTGATCGCCGCGTTGAACGACGAGGCAAGGAAATAGACTGGGAGCGTCCATTCCTGCCCGTGCCCTCCTAAAATCGCCCGCACGCGGACGTTGTATTTGCCGTTCTGGTTCCGCTCAATGGCGCAGAAATAGTCGTTCGCGCCGGTCTTGCCTTTTGCGGACATAACGCTCCTCAGCTTTCCGTTCCCAACTGTCGCGTGGCGTCCCACCTCTCGGGACGCCCGGCGAACGCTTCTCTCCGCCGCAGGGAGTGCTTCAAACCTGCTGGCCTCGAACCTTTTCATCGGCATGGTGGTGCTCCTCAGGGAAGGGCTCTTTGCTTGTGCCGCCAAGACTCCTCAGGCTGGGAAGGCTCCCGCCTGCCGATCAGACCCCGCTGGCTTCGGGGCAGGCTCTGCGGAGGCCCCTATTCTAGCGAAGTTCGCGGATACTGGGCAAGAACAGAATAAGTGGCTTAGTATGTGCTAGTTAAGGACTTAGCTAGAGTGCGTGATGCGGTTCATCGCGTCGGAATTAATGGTGAGCTTGCCTTCCTTCTTCAGGCGGTCCACGAGGGCGGTATGGAAGGCCTCGAAGGCCGCGTTCTGCTTCGTTTGAAGGATCTGCCCCTGAATCGTGTCCTTCTGCTTGGCGAATTCGTCAGGGCTGGGAGCGTCGTGCTCAGCGACGCGATAAACCACCCAATTGTCGCCAACCTGAGTGGCGGAACTGACCTGCCCAACCGATATGCTGAAGGCTGCCTGTAGCTGTTTGCCGGTGCCAACATCGGGAATCGAGCCGGAGCGGGCGAACGGATCGGATGTCTTGACGGTCAGACCGAGCGACTTGACAGCCTGGTCGAGGGCACCGCCCTGGGCGTTCTTGGCGAGTTCCTCGGCTCGGCCACGCGCGAGGGCCACCGAATTCTCCTTCTGGTAATCCGCGAGGACCTGGTCATGCACTTCGGCGAGAGCGGCCTGATGGGCCGGAAGAATGTCTTTCACCGTCAGAACCGCGAAGCCGCTATCGACTTGGATCGGCTGGCTCAGTTCGCCCGGGCGCATTTCGAAGAGGGCCCGATGCAGATCCGGGGAGTTGCCGAGTGTGCCGACCGGATCGGTGGCGGCCACCGGAGGCGTGCCGCCCAGCACGAGATCGAATTTCTTGGCCAAGTCATCCAGAGACTGGCGGTCGGATTGCCGAACGGCGGAGGCCAGCTTGTCCGAGATGTCGTTCGCTTCCGCGCTCACCTTCTGATCGAGGACAGGCTGGAGGATCGAATCACGAACTTCCTCGAAGCTCTTCGTGTGGGCGCTTTCATGATCCAGAACCTTGATGATGTCAAAGCCGTACTCCGTCTTCACAAGGTCCGAAATCGTGCCTTTGGGAAGACTGAAAGCGGCCTGCTGAAATGCCGGGACGGTCTGTCCTTCGACGATCCAGCCTAGATCGCCGCCTTTCGGCTTGGTCGCATCATCCTCCGAGAATTTCTTGGCGAGGTCCTCAAAATTGGCGCCGTGCTTTGCCTGCTTCAGGACGCCTTCCGCCTTCAGGCGAATCTCGGCGATTTCGGCATCGGTCTTGCCGACCGTCTTGAAGAGAATGTGCTCGGCGTGAACCCGGTTTTCGACCTTATATTGATCGATGTTGGCCATGTAGTAGGAACGCAGGACATCGTCGTCCACGTGCGTATTCGCGCGCAATTTCGCGAGATCGAGCAGGGCGTAGCGCCCCGAACGCTTCTCGGGAATCTGATAGTGCGCGGAGTTTTTCGCAAACCAAACCGCAAGATCGGCTTCGGAAGGATGAATGGACGCAGCCAGATCCGCCGGCTTGATCAGGGCGTAATCGATTTTCACTTTTTCATTGCGCCAGCGAAACTCCTGCTCGACTTCGGCAGGACTAACAGTGATGCCATCCGTGACCAGTTCGCGGAACTTTTGCTGAAGCATATCGTCGCGGACGGCGCTTTCAAACTGCTCGACGGACATGCCCGTGCGCGTCTCGACCTCGTTGACGTAGGCGTCCTTTTGCCAGACGCCGCCCACCCAGGCAGCCGGCAGGATCTCCCTGAGCCGCTCCGCCTGCTCGTCAGGAGTGACCTCGATGCCGAGGCGGGTGGCTTCAAATTCGAGAGCCTGCTGGAAAATCATCTGGTCAAGAATCTGGCGGGCGTAGATGCCCCGCATCATTTCGGGGATGGCCTGGTTCCTAGTGACCTGATTGAACTGGCGCTGAAAATCGACGACGGTAATGTCGTGCCCGCCGATAGAAGCGACGGCGTCAGGGCTGCTACCGCCGACGGTGCCGCTCATCAACCCGGGGATCAGCGTGACTACCATGCTCATGATGATCAAGCCGAGGATCACGGCCATGGAAATTTTGATCCACCGGTTGCGATCGAGATCCCGCTGCTGAATGCTTCTCAACATAGTGATGGCTTGCGCGCTCCCCCCAGATACCCAAACCCGTCAATTATAGAGGACTAAGCGCCAGAATCCCAAAACGAATTGGGACTGTGCTCAACGGTTTGCAGGGTCGGCAGACTCAACCCGAACGGGTGGGTTCTAGTTTTGCTGCGGCATCGCGGAGAGCGTTTTGCGGATTTCGTCCGCCTGGCTGTAGTTGGGGTTGATTTGGAGCGCGGATTCGAGTTGTTTCCTCGCCATGGCGTAATCGTTTGCCTTCTGATATGCAAGGCCAAGGTGATAGTGGTAGGTGGGGTTCTTCGGGTCTTCCTTGACGGCCTGTTGAAGCATGTCGATGGAGGCGTTGTAAACGCCCTGACGATAGTAGGCCCAGCCAAGGGTGTCCGCCGAAGCGGCGAGGTTGGGCAGGCCACGGCGCCCCGTCTGCGCGAGCGAAAGAGCGGTGTTGACGTCGCCTCCGTGTTCGAGCATTAGATAGGCGAGGTTGTTTGCCGCGACGGCATAGTCGGGCTGTATCTGCAGCGCCTTCTGATAGAGATCCTGCGCCTTCTGCCATTCACCGCGTGATTCAGAGATCCCGCCGAGAGCGGCATAGAGGTGGACGTCGCGCGGATTGGCGTCGAGAGCGCGCTGGTAGTTGGCAATGGCCTGATCGATCGAGCCGCGCGCAACCTGCACGCGCGCGAGCAGGGCAAAGGCCGGCACGTCGTTCTTATCGAGATCGACGGCCTTCTGGAGTGCCGCTTCCGCCGCGGCTGAATCCTGATTCTGCAGTTCGACCTGGCCGAGGAGAAAGTACAGACCGCCCTTGTCCGGCGCGCGGGCAATCTGATCCTTTACGAGGCGCAAGGCCTGCGCGGGCTGCTTCTGCTCGAGGTCGATATTGACAAGACCCGCGAGGGCCTCGGCCGAAGCGGGATCGAGCGCGAGCGCTCGATTGTAGAACTTCGCGGCCTCGCCAAACTGCTTTTGCGCCGCGCGCAGATCACCCATACGCTCACAGGGCGTGGCATCCTGCGGCGCGATTTCCATCGCTTTCTTCAAGTCCTGCTCGGCGCCTGCCGCATCACCCTTCGAGAAAAGCGCGCTGGCATGGAAGAGATATCCTTCGGGGGAACGGGGCTCGATCCGGATCAACTCTCCACTGCTATCGGCAAGCAGAGCCGTGTTGCCCGAGCGCGAAGCGTACGCGGCAAGCGCGCGCTCGGGCTCGGCCATGTCCGGACGGAGTTTTGCCGCCTGCAACCACTGCGACTGAGCCTGGCCGAAATTCGCCACCGCCGCGTAAGCCGTGCCGAGATGCAAATGCCCCAGGGCATTGTCCGGCGCGGATTTCACAGCAGCTTCAAGAATCGGAATCGCATCGGAGGCCTTGCCCTGGCGCGTGAGAATTTCTCCGCGAAGGACCTGCGCGTCGTAGTCGGCGGGAGAGCTCTTAAGGACGGCGTCGTCGATCTTGGCCGCGTCGTCCAAGCGATTCTGGAGCATGAGAACTTCAGCGTATGTTTTCGCGAGGACGAGATCCTGCGGGTGCGCGGCATAAACGGAAGCAAACTCCGCCACCGCTTTGTCCAATTGACCTTGGCTCAAGTAGAAGCCGCCGAGCATGCGATAGGCGGACGGATTGTCCTTGAGCGCGGGTGAATTCTTGGCGTCCTGCAAAGCCTGTTCCGCGAGATCTTTCCGGCCTTCGCCCAGGTAAAGGTTGACCAGGGCGGTACGAAGCGCCGGATTGCCGGGGTCGATGGTGACGGCGTTCTGAAATTGCTTCTCGGCTTCGGGCCAGCGTTTCTGCGACTGGTAAAATTCCCCGAGGGCCACGGTTGCCGACACGGACTTTGGATCGAGGACCAGGGCCTTCTGCAAATTCCGTTCGGCGGCGACGTCCTTATTCTTCGCCTGGAGGAGCGCGAGATTCACGTAGGAGGCCGATCGGTTGGCATCCATCTGGATGGCTTGCTGAGCTTCATCGATTGCCTTCGGGAGGTCTCCCAGCGCGGCGTCCGCTTCCGAGAGGACGACCTGGGCCTGCGCGTTTTGCGGTTCGCTCTTCAGGATGGCTTCGGCGTGGTCGTGAGCGTCGGAAGGCTTTCCACCCGCGAGCAGCAGAGTCGCGAGATCGAGCTGTGCCTTCTGATTCTGGGGCGCAATCTCGACGGTTCGGATCAATTCCTGATATGCGCGCTGCAGAGCACCCTCTTTGAGGTAGCAGAGGGCAAGCTCGTAGTGTGCGTCCGCGAATTTCGAATCGATCTGGATCGCGTTCTCGAATTCGATTGCGGCCTCGCGATACTTGCCCTGCTGAAAGTAGGCCGTTCCCTTGTCAAAATACTTTTGCTTACGGACTTGAGGATCCCTGGAGCAGCCCGCGAACACAACAGCCAAGAGGGCGATCCCCACCCAGAAGGGCCATCGCGTGATGAACGATCTTTCGGTGGGTCTCATGTTCGATTCTCAGCCAGTTTCCAACTCACAACCTACCTCAATTATCCCGCAGCGTGGAGGGTGAAGATGGACTGAAGTTCCATCAGAGTATCTAGGGAAAGGAAGTTCCCCAATTTGGGCAGAGATGGACACAATTTTTCCCTCAAATGGTCACTATTTGGCACAAAAGTACGCGCAGGGAGCTACTTTCGGATACCGTCAATTTCCGGCTAGCGTCACAAGTCAAACATTCCCCATAGATTAGGAACAAAGGGAGGGTTGTTTTGCCCCTCCATGGAATGCCTTGGGGGTTTCTTGAGCCATGACAGCCCCAAGCGCAACTCTAAAACTAGTTAAGTTGTAGATAAAAGAATGGATAGACCAAAAGTAAACAGTATCTGAGAGCATCCGGACCCGTGGCCCCCGCATTGCACACAAGGGGTGTGGGTGACGGTCCCCTCGACGGGAACCGAAGCCCGATTACCACCAACGATGAACTCCAGACTTGAAACAGACGCGCGCATGATCCTAACCGACGCGACTCGGATGGGCGATAACCTCGGCTTCGTGAGCGGGTTAAGCCCAGCGATGTTGACGCTGGAGAGCGTAATCGGGGACATCGCGCGTACCAATATACCGGTGCTTTTGGTGGGAGAAAGCGGCAGCGGGAAACAGATGTTCGCGAACCGGATTCATGCGCTTTCGCCGCACTCCGAAGAGGCCCTGGCGACAATCGCGTGCGCGTCCATGACACCGGAGGGGATTTCGGCCGAACTCGGACTCAACGGGACCGGTCTGAGAATGGACAACCCGGCGGGAACGGTGCTCTTCGATGAGATCAGCGAACTTGACCTCGCGTGCCAGCGTTACCTGCTGCATGCGCTTCCCGACGGTGAAGCAATGCCGCGCGCCGGAATGCTGACGGCGCGAGTAATCTCCACGACGAGCCGGAATCTGGACGAGGAGATGCAAGCGGGACGATTCCGGAACGAGCTTTTCTACCGAATCAACGGAGTGTGCCTGCGCCTGCCGCCTTTGCGCGAGCGGAAGAAAGACGTTCCGCTGCTCGCGGAGCACTTCGTGGTGAAGCATGCGGCTCTCTTCGAACGGCCGCGCCGAGCGCTGAGCGCTCGCACGCTGCAGATTTTTTCGGAGTACAGCTGGCCGGGGAACATCCGGCAGCTCGAAAACGTGGTGAAGAACATCGTGGCGCTGGGCGAAGAGGATTTGCTCGTGTCCGAGCTTGTTACAAGCTCGTCCGAGAAACGGTCCGTTGTGACCAGCGCGCGGGTTGAGTCCCTGAAGGCGGCGGCGAAAGCCGCTTCGCGCGAAGCCGAACGAGAACTCATCCTGAAGGCCCTCGAGCGAACGAGATGGAACCGCAAGCGCGCCGCGCAGGAGCTGAAGATCAGCTACAAGTCGTTGCTCTACAAGTTGAAACAGATCGGCTTGCCAGATACGGAAACGAATTAGCGAGGCAGGTGAAAAGATAATGGCGAGACAAATGCGTTTTTGGGCGGTGCTGGCAATCGTGCTGCTGGCGGCCTCCGTGCAGGCGCAAGAAAATGCAAAGAAGCAACCTGCCGCACAAACGGACGTCGCAGCCGGATCGGCGACAGCGGATCCGAATTACATCATCGGTCCGCAGGATGTGCTCGACATCAACGTATGGAAAGAAACCGAGCTGACGCGGACGGTTCCGGTCCGGCCGGACGGCAAGATTTCGCTGCCGCTGCTGAATGACGTTGAAGCGGGAGGACTGACGCCAGTGCAATTGGCGGCGGAGATCACAGAGAACTTGAAGAAGTTTATTGCGAATCCTCAAGTGACCGTGATCGTGACGCAGATCAACAGCCAGCGCGTGTATATCCTGGGCGAAACAACGCGACCGGGAGCGTATCCGCTGCTGCCCGGCATGACCGTGTTGCAAGCGCTTTCCAGTGCGGGCGGCTTCACGCAATTCGCGAGCTTGAAAAAGATCTACGTGCTCCGCAAAGAGAACGGCAAACAAGAGAAGTTCCCATTTAACTATAAGGCCGTCGTCAGCGGGAATCTGACCGAAGAGAACATCGTGCTGAAGGCCGGCGATCAGATCGTGGTGCCATAGGAGCAGGAATGCGCAGGGTGCGTCACAATTCGTGGGCTGGCCTCTTGATCCTAGTGCTGGCGGCAGTGCCAGCGAAGGCCCAAGATCAGCAGAGCTCCGGGCAGAATCAGGACCAGCAAGGCCAACAAGACCAGAATCAATCTCAGGGGGCTACGCCAATTCCGGCGTATCACTCGCCTCTTGCCTCGGCGGCTGATAACGGAGGTTCCGAGCCGGCCGCCGAGCTCCCAGCGCCGGACACGCGGTCGCTGGCGGGAGCGCAGATCCTAACGGTGGCCGGTCCCGAGACGGTCCACAGCTATTGGCAGCCACATATCGATGTCTCCGGAACGGGCGATTCGAATCCGCAGGAGTCTACGGGCGGCAATAGCTGGGGGACATGGGTTTCGATTTCCGGCGGGGTCGACTTGCACCGGACTGCGACTGATTCCGACCTGACATTGACCTACGAGGGCGGCGGGACGTTCTCGAGCGGAAACAGTGTAAACAACGGGATCGTGCAGCAGTTGGGAGTCACCGAACGAATTGCGCTTCGACGCTGGACGCTCTCTTTCTTCGACCAGGTTTCTTATCTGCCCGAGGCGGGTTTCGGGTACGGCGGCCTGGGCGGAACGGCTCTTTCGACCGGATCGGCGGGGCTTGGATCCACTTTCACAAACGGTCAAACCATCCTGACCGGGCAAGGCCAGAGCGTGACGAACTCGTTTGTCACGGAAGCCGACTTCGCCTTGACGCCACGCGCGTCGTTCACCTTCGTCGGCGGTTATTCCATACTGCGCTATTTCGACAGTGGCCTGCTCAACTCTGGAGACGCGACTTTCCGCGCCGGCTACAACTACCTGTGGAGCCGGAAGGACACGCTCGCGGCGTTTTATACGTACAGCGCGTTCCGATACACCAATTCCAGCCAGTCGATCGACGAGCATACGATCGAGGCGTCGTACGCGAGACGCGTGACCGGGCGGCTCAGCTTTCAGGTCGCGGCTGGCCCGCAGGTTGTGCTGTTTCACGAGCCCCCAACCAGCGGTTCCGGATCGGGCGGCGTCACCACGCCGAATTCCAGCACGCAGCTCTATTGGGCATTGGACACGTCCACGCAATACCGGTGGGAGCGAACCATGCTGGGGGCGGCGTACGACCACGGCGTGACCTCGGGAAGCGGTGTGTTGGCGGGCTCTGTTACGGACACCGCCTCGGGTTCAGCAACGAGGCAGATGTCGCGAACGTTCTCGAGCGGCATAACCGGGGGCTATTCGCGCAACAAGGGGCTCGAAGCGACCACCGGAGTTCCTACGAGTCAAATCTACGACTATTGGTTCGTGGGTGCGAATTTTAGCCGGCCTTGGGGCCGGTCGCTGGGGCTGACTTTCTCGTACCAGTTGCAATACCAAAACTCGAATGCGCGGTTCTGTATCGGCGAAACGACGTGCGGAACGAGTGTGATCAGACACCTGATTTCAGTTGGATTGGGCTGGCACGAGCGGCCGATCGTGTTCTAGCGGGAACAGCAGTACTCGGTAGACGGACAGAGATATGGACAACGAAGCGAGGTCAGAATGGTTCGGCGCGAATTAACTCCGGCGGATTACATAGCGATACTGCGCAGGCGGTGGGTCTTGATCGTCTTGCTGGCAGCGGTTGCGTCGCCGCTGGCGTACGGGGTGTCGAGGTTTCTGCCGGCGCAGTACAAGTCGCAGACGCTGGTTCTTGTGGAACCGCCCACTGTGTCGTCCAAGGTTGTTGAACCGGTGGACACAGTGAATGTCAGCGAGCGGCTTGGGAGCATGCAACAGCAGATTTTGAGCAGGACGCGCCTCGAACCAATCATTCGACAATTAGGACTCTATCCTCAAGAGATCAACCGCGTTTCGATGGACGATCTGGTGGCGCGACTACAAAAAGCGGTTGAAGTGAGCCCCGTGGAACCGATGGCCGAGACAAGGGCAAACAATCTGCCGGGCTTTTTTGTCAAGGTGACCCTAGACAACCCACGGATGGCGCAACAGGTGTGCACGGCCATCACGTCGATGTTTATCGAAGAGAGCCTGCGGGCTTCACAACAGCGCTCCGAAGTAACGACGGAGTTTCTGTCTCAGCAGCTGGACGAGGCGAAGAAGAACCTCGATGCTCAGGATGCCCGGCTCGCCGCGTTCAAGAGCCGGTACCTAGGTTCATTGCCCGATGAGGAGCAGACGAATCTGAATCTTCTCACAAACCTGACATCGCAGCTCGACGCCGCCACCCAGGCGCTCTCACGAGCACAGCAGGACAAGAGTTTCGCCGAGTCGCTTTTGACGCAACAGATCGCTGCCTGGCAAGCGACCCAAAGCGGGCGGAATCCAGACACCCTCGAACAACAGCTTGCCGCTCTCCAAACGCAACTGGCAACTCTGCAAGCCCGCTACACGGACGATTATCCGGACGTCATCAAGGCGAAAAGCGATATCGCCACCCTACAGAAGAGGATTGCTGAAAACAACTCTCAGCAAAATGCGGGACAAACGGACAAAGCCAAAACGACAGTCGAACCCGCTCAAGTCACGCAACTGCGGGCACAGATTCATACGTACGAGCAGGTGATCGCAGAGAAAACAAAGGAACAGGAAAAAATCAAGGAACAGATCAAGCTCTATCAGGACCGCGTGCAATCCAGCCCGGTGGTCGAGGAGCAATATAAAGAGCTGACGCGAGGCTATCAGACAGCGCTTGACTCCTATAATGATCTTTTGAAAAAGCGGAACGACGCGGAAATGGCGACCGCTCTCCAGCAGCAACAAGAGGGAGAACAATTTCGGGTGCTCGATCCGGCCAATTTGCCGGACGAACCATCCTTCCCGAACCGGCCCCTTTTCGCATTGGGCGGACTGGGCGGAGGATTGTCCCTGGGATTGGCTCTGTCGTTTCTGCTCGAAATGCGCGATACATCACTCCGAAGCGAGCGAGACGTTGAGTTCTCACTTCGGTTGCCCGTGCTGGCCCTGATTCCAGCAATCGAACCTGCTTCAACCGGAAGGCCCAGGCCGAGTTCCGGTCGTCCTGGAGCGAATGCCAGTCTAGGACTGGGCGTAAAGGCCTGAGGAGAACATGTACCAGAAATTCTTTGGGCTTCGAGAGAGCCCCTTCAACGTCAATCCTGACCCGCGCTATCTGTTCATGACGAATCAGATTCAGGAAGCGCTGGCGGGGCTGACCTACGGCATTCAAAACCGTAAGGGGTTCATCCTGCTCACAGGCGAGGTCGGCACCGGCAAGACTACGCTCTTGAACCGACTGCTCGACTGGTTGCGCGGACAAAGAGTGGCGACCGCGTACATTTTCAATTCTCGGCTCGAGGTCAACCACCTGTTCGACTTCATGATGGCGGAATTTGAGATTCCCTGCGAGTCGCGCGAGAAGAGCCAGATTCTATTGCGTCTCAATCAATGGTTGCTGGAGCGCTACCGCGCCGGAGAGACGGCCGTTTTGATCGTGGATGAGGCGCAAAATCTTTCCGCCGAAGTGCTCGAAGAGATCCGGCTGCTGACAAACCTCGAGACAACGACGGAGAAGTTGCTGCAAATCGTGTTGACGGGTCAGCCGGAACTGGAAGAAAAGCTCAAAGTGCCGCAACTGCGACAGCTCCGCCAGCGCATCACGCTGCGCTGCAGGACGGCACCGCTCTCGCTCGAGGAAACGTTCGGCTACATTGCTGAACGCCTGCGCATCGCCGGCGCGAACGGCGAGCCAGTTTTCTCGAAAGAGGCGATTCAGACGATCCACCTGTATTCGCGCGGGATCCCTCGCGTGGTGAACCTGCTATGCGAGCACGCGCTGATCAACGCTTATGTGGACAGTCTGCGGCCTGTCCCGGCGAATCTGGTGGAGGAAGTGGCGCGAGAGTTTCAACTCGATGAAATTGCGCCGATCGCCGGTGCGGGGATCTCGTCCGGCGACGGAACGAGCACGCAGGCGCTGTTGGACAACTTGGACGAGCTGCTCGGACGATTGCGCCGGGTCAATGTGCTGCCATCCCGCGAAAGGAAATCATGAGCCGCATCCACGACGCTCTTAAGAAGGCCGAACAGGAGAGGGCCGCAATTCAAACGGCGGAGCCTGCACCTTCTTCACACGACACGCTGGTTGCAACACCGGTGCCGGAGGACCGCAATCCTGAGGTTGCGACGGCCACGATCCAGCACGCCGCTCATACGGCAGCACCCATTTCCGACTATCTGCGTTTCGATGATCTGCGAACGCACGGTGTTCGCGTACACTGGCGCCTCGATCCGAACGTAAACGTTTTTTTCAATTCCAGCCTCAGCCCGCACGGCGCCGAGCAGTTTCGGACCCTTCGATCCCGGCTCTATCAAGTGCGGAGCAATCAGACGTTGCGGACCGTGCTGGTGACGAGTTCGGTGCCGGCGGAGGGAAAAACATTTGTGACGACCAATCTCGCACAGGCCATCGTTCGCCAGCCCGACCGCCGGGTGCTGATGATTGACGCCGACCTACGCTGCGCGCGCCTTCACGTACCATTGGGGGCGCCCTCATCCCCCGGCCTGACCGAGTACCTGCTTGGCGAAGCCGATGAAATGCAGGTGATTCAGCACGCTCAAGAGGGGAATCTCTGTCTAATACCGGGCGGCAAGCAGGTGACCAATCCCAGCGAGCTGCTTTCGAATGGACGCCTGAAGAAGCTTCTCGATCGAGTCATTCCGGTCTTTGATTGGGTCATCCTCGATTCGCCGCCATGTTTGCCCATTGCCGACGCAAGCATTTTGGCTGAGGTGTGCGATGGAGTTCTTCTCGTGGTGCGCGCTGCCTCGACACCATCCGAGGTTGCCCAAAGAGCATGCCAGGAGTTGCAGGGGCGGAACCTGGTGGGAGTTGTTCTCAACGGCGTCGAAGAGAATCACATGCATGGCTCTTACTATTACCAGGCTTATCACTACGGTCCGACTCCCGAAAACAAAGAAGGCGAGGCAAACTAGCACGAGGATGACACATTGCGTCTATATGCCAAATAGAGGCAACAAAAATTCGCAGACGACCGAGGCAACCGAGGGGAGGTCGAGTATCGTGCTGCAGGAGATTTTTATAAGTCTTTTGTTATCCGAGATATACGGAGAGGAAAAGAATTGCAACTCTTGGGATAGCAATATTCACAGAAATGCTCTTCGGCCGTTCGTTCTGTCGCAAGGGCGGCGGGTTAGTCCCTCTAATCAGCTTTGATTCAGGCTGTTGCGAGCTTTTACTTGTTTGGTAAGGGCGAGCAAACTTTGGCGGTTTATGTGCAGAGTCCAGATGGGACTCCAATGGCGGTAGCTTGCATATTCTAGGGAAGATGGCAATGAAGAGAGAGGTCAGTTTGGCGGAGTCGGAAAGTCTGATGGCAGGAACAAGCCATCCGTGGTTTGCTGTGCAAGTGCGCACGCAGCGCGAAGAGGGCGTTGCAGATCACATGGAAGGCAAAGGCTACGAGTGGTTCTTGCCGACTTACAAGCGCCGAAAGCTGTGGTCCGACCGAATCCGGGAGGTACAAGTTCCCCTGTTCCCCGGCTACCTTTTTTGCCGGTTCAACCCCCAGGATCGTCTGCCAATTCTGAAAACGCCAGGCGTAATTAAAATCGTGGGCTACAACCGCGTGCCCATCCCCGTGGACGAACAGGAAATCGCGGCGATTCAGAAGCTCGTTGCATCGGGCATTCCCAATCAGCCGTGGCCCTATCTCGCGGTCGGTGATCGGGTGCGGATTGAGTCGGGACCATTGCACGGCTTAGAAGGAATCCTAACCAGTTTCAAGGGAAATCATCGGCTCGTGCTTTCCGTTACGCTCCTCCAACGGTCGGTAGCGGTTGAAATCGATTCCGCGTTCGTGGAGTCGCTGGGAGCGTCGCGTGTTCGGCAAAGGACCTTTCGCCCAGTGGTGGCGAGCCTGTAATGACACTTGATGGGAGTCGACCTGGATGGCTAAGAGTTTGCGGCAGAGGGAAGAGATAGCGTGTTAAACCGCGCGTCCATTGCGAAGTTGACCGATCCCCAGGGTCGAAAAAAGCCGGCCAGCGGCTCTGCGGGCGCCGACGTGATGGCTCACTTTCTTTCCGAGGAACAGTTCCGGCGCATGCTTTGCCGCGAGAGAAAGCGGTCTGAGCGCTCGCGGAAGCACTTGCTTCTCATGCTCGTCGATGACGGAAAGGGCGTCATCCAGCAGCGCAAGAGCGACTCTTTCTTGAAGCAGGTTGCAATCGTCCTGTCCTCGACCATTCGCGAAACCGACCTAGCCGGCTGGTTTGAGGCAGAGTCCGTCTTGGGGTTTATTTTCACGGAATTCGGAGATGCAAACGTCAGTCTGGCCGCGAAGACAATCGAGTCCAAGGTCGTCGCCGAACTTCACGGAAGTTTCAAGGCGAACCAACTGAGCCATTGCCAGATTTCGTTTTACGCCTTTCCAGACGAAAGAGACGTGGACGGGCGGGCGCGACCCGTTGATCCGGTGCTCTATCCGGATCTCCTTGAAGTCGAGAAGAAGAAGAAGATTTCTCTGATCACCAAGCGGGCGATGGACCTCGTCGGTAGCACGGTTGCCCTCATTCTCTTGGCGCCGGTGTTTGCAGCGCTGGCGATCGCTGTGAAAGTTACTTCCAAGGGACCCGTTTTCTTCCGGCAGCGTCGCGTCGGCCAGTATGGCGTACCCTTCACATTCCTGAAGTTCCGATCGATGTATGTTTCCACAGACGCGGGCATACACAAGCAATATGTCCAGAATTTTATTGCCGGAAAGGCCACCCTCTCGTCCAGCGCGGACGAAAAGAAACCGGTCTATAAACTTACCAACGATCCGCGGATTACCCCGATCGGCAGATTCATGCGACGGACGAGTTTGGACGAAGTGCCGCAGTTCTGGAACGTCTTGGTCGGTGAGATGTCGCTGGTGGGGCCGCGCCCCCCCATTCCTTACGAAATCGACGCGTACGACATCTGGCATCGCCGCCGTCTGCTGGAAGCCAAGCCCGGGATCACGGGATTGTGGCAAATACACGGGCGAAGCAAGACGACGTTCGACGAGATGGTTCGCCTGGATTTGCATTATTCGAGAACCTGGTCGCCGTTGCTGGACCTGAAGATCTTGTTGAAAACTCCAAGGGCGGTAGTTTCCGGTGATGGCGCCTACTAACTAATTGTATGGCGCGATCCGCCATGGAGTGTGGCGGCATATCGGACTGTGACTCGTTTCGCTGTTCAGCGTTCGGCTTGCCGCAAGCGTAATTATTTCCCGCACGACGATTGATGCTAGGGTGAAAACAATGGCCACTAGTCCCAGCATAGGTTCTGGCACGAAAATTCCGGTCGGAAGCGACTTGAGCAAAGACACGATCAAGATAGGCGTGATCGGATACGGTTATTGGGGTCCGAACGTAGTTCGGAACTTCCATGCACAGGAAAAGTCGCGAGTCGTTGGAGTGTGCGACAAGAACCCCCAGTCGCTGCGCCGTGTTCGACAGGCTTACCACGACATGTATGTGACCGAAGATTGCAACGAACTGCTGCATGCGACCAATGTAGATGCGATCGCGGTCGTCACGCCAGTGTGGACGCATTACGAGCTCGCCAAGGCCGCTCTTGAAAACGGCAAGCATGTCTTCGTTGAAAAGCCATTTACGTGCAGTTCAGCGCAGGCGGAAGAGCTGATCGAACTGGCCGACCGAAAAAATCTCAAGATCATGGTCGACCACACGTTCCTGTTTACGGGCGCCGTGAGGCGCATCCGTCAGTTCATCGATGACGGAACGCTGGGAGACCTCTTCTACTACGACTCGACTCGCGTGAACCTGGGACTTTTTCAGCACGACGTGAATGTCGTATGGGATCTGGCGCCGCATGACCTTTCCATCATGGACTATCTCATCAAGGAAAAGCCGGAAGCCGTGGTCGCCACCGGAGAACGGCACTTGAACGGCGTCGCGGACATCGCATTCCTTACGATCTACTATCCGAACCAGCTGATCGGCCACATCAATGTGAACTGGCTTTCGCCCGTGAAGGTCCGTACGACGCTGATCGGCGGCGAAAAGAAGATGCTGGTTTGGAACGATCTCGAGGCCGACGAGAAGATTAAGGTTTACGACAAGGGAGTTGAGATGACTTCGGGCGAAGAGGTCTACAAAACTCTCGTCAGCTACCGGACCGGCGATATGTGGGCACCGAAGGTGGAGCAGGTGGAAGCACTCAAACTCGAGGCCGCTTACTTTGTCGATTGCGTCCTGAACAACAAGAAGCCCTTCAACGATGGAGCCGCCGGATTGCGGGTCGTAAAGATCCTCGAAGCAGCCGACAAGTCCCTCGAACAGAAAGGCAAGATCATTCACCTATGACGGATTATCTCGCGATTACGCCGGACGTGAAGCTCGGCGCGAACGTAAAGTTGTCGAAGTTTATCAACCTCTACGGCTGCGCGATCGGCGACAACACAAAAATCGGGGCGTTCGTGGAGATTCAGAAGAACGCAACGGTGGGAAAGAACTGCAAGGTTTCGAGCCACACGTTCGTCTGTGAAGGCGTGACGATCCAAGACAACGTGTTTATCGGTCACGGCGTGACGTTCATCAATGACTCCTACCCACGGTCCACGGCGCCCGACGGGCGCTTGCAAAATGAGAAGGACTGGAAAGTTGAGCCGACGCTCGTGCGGAAGGGAGCCTCGGTCGGTTCCGGAGCGACGATTCTCTCGAATGTCGTGATCGGCGAAAACGCCATCGTCGGCGCGGGCAGTGTTGTGACGAAGGACGTTCCGGCAAACGCGATCGTGGCAGGAAATCCAGCCAAGGTTTTGCGCTACGTCACTGAGGACTCAAAGGTCACCCAATGAACGACAACGGAAGAATTGCCTTTCTCGATCTGGCCAGCCTGCATCAGGAGCTCGAAGCCGAACTGGTCCCCGTCTTTCAGAAGGCCTTGCGAACTGCGGGATTTGTCGGCGGGCCGATGGTCGGGGAATTCGAGCGGGAATTCGCGCGGTTTTGTGACACGGCCCATTGCGTAGGAGTTGGAAGCGGCACCGACGCGGTCCGATTTGCCTTGATCGCCGCAGGCGTCCGACCGGGCGATGTTGTCATCACAGTTTCGCACACCTTCATCGCTACTACGGAGGGCATCAGCCAAGCAGGCGCACGGCCGGATTTCGTGGATATTGACGAGCGCACGTACAACATGGACCCAGTGAAGTTGCGGGAGTACCTCGAGCGCGAATGCTACGTGGACCGCGAGACCGGAAAGCCCTACCACCGCAAGTGGAGAGCGCCCGTGACGGCGGTTGTTCCAGTGCACCTGTACGGGCAGATGGCGGACATGGATCCGATACTGGATATCGCGCGCCGTTACAAGCTGGTGGTCGTGGAGGACGCGTGCCAGGCTCACGGCGCCGAGTATTTCTCGAAGAAGGAGAATCGCTGGAGAAAAGCGGGATCGATGGGCCAAGCTGCTGCCTTCAGCTTTTACCCTGGCAAGAATCTCGGAGCATGCGGAGAGGCAGGAGCGGCAACTACGAACGACGAAGAAATCGCCCGCAAAATGCGCATGCTACGCGATCATGGCCAGTCGAAGAAGTATTACCACGACATCGAAGGATACAACGGCCGTCTCGACGCCATCCAGGCCGGGTTCTTGAGCGTCAAGCTGCGCCATCTCGCTGAATGGAATCATAAGCGGCAAGAAGCAGCCCGGCGCTACGACGAGCTGTTCGCATCGGTCGATGGCGTCACGACGCCATTTCGCCCGGACTGGTCGCGCCACGTCTACCATCTCTACGTGATCCGTGTTCAGGATCGCGACGGCCTGCAAAAGCATCTCGCCGAATCAAAAGTCGACACCGGCATCCATTATCCAATTCCCCTCCACCTGCAAAACGCTTATGCGAGCTTCGGGCACAAGGGAAACGACCTCGCCGTGACCGAGAGAGTTGCGTCGCAGATCCTTTCGCTGCCGATGTATCCGGGATTGAGCGACGAGCAGCAAAAGCGAACTGTCTCGGCGGTTCAACAGTTCACGTCGGCGCGTGAACCTGTGGCGAAGCTGTAGGAAGATGCCATCCCCAGAGTTCAGCCGGAGCTTCCGGGAGCTGGGGGGACTGAACCAGGGGACAGTCCAAATTGTGTCCCTCGGACCAGTTGTCCTGCTTCTTGACCCAGTGCTAACTTCTGTCGTGGAGGAAAGCACATGGATCGCTCATACCGCCCATCAGACTCATACCTAAGTTCTACTGAAGCACTTCCGCACCCATATCCGACGAATTTGATGCGATCTCTTTTTCGAAATATGGCTCAACTATTCAGGGCGCACGCCGATCTTAAGATGCTGCTGCTGATGGCAGGACTTCTAGTGTTACCTGCCCTTGCCTCGGCATCCGACATTTACGTTGCGCAAAACGCTGTCGGCAGCAACTCCGGCGCTGATTGCGCCGACGCACACGCGATCGCGTGGGCAAACAGCGCTGCGAACTGGGGCTCGGCTGCGGGCCAGATCGGGCCCGGGACAACTCTTCATCTCTGCGGGACGATTGCGGTGCCCGGGGGAAGTGCGGGTCTTGTTGTGCAAGGGAGCGGCACATCGGCAAGTCCGGTCACGATCAAGTTCGAAGCGAATGCTGTTCTGCAGTCAGCGTACTTCAGTGGATCAAACTTTGACGGGTGGTGCACATCAAATTGTGGTGGCGGTATTCAGGTTGATGGCGTCAATTACATTATTGTCGATGGCGGGACGAACGGAATCATTCAGAACACAAGCAACGGGACGAACCTTGCGAACCACCAAGATTTCAGCGATGGTATCCACATCGCAGGGAATAATGTCATTGTCCGGAACCTGACAATTCAGAACATATACGCGAATGCCGGATCTTCGAGCAGCGCAAGCGACGCCAACGGTTTGCATACAGCAGATATTCGCGTCGATGGCGGCTCCACGAACGTCATGATTTGCAACAATACGCTCAATAATGCCCGCGCCGGGATCACTTCGGACACCTCTGGTGGCTCGGCTGGCGGGAGCGGCACATGCCAGTCGAACGCCTTCACGACTGGCGTGAACTACTACAACAACACTCTGACGGACCACGCCTGGCAAATGGGAATTAATGGCGGTGGGACGGTCAATGTCTACAACAACGACATCGGAACGAACGCGAACTGGCAGTACCCCTCGAGTTCGTATCACACGGATGGGCTGATCGTGTTTGGGGACTCGTCACCGATCACAGCCTACATCTATGGCAATTACTTCCATGGGGACCTCGGGTTGGGAAGCCCAACGGCGGAAATCTATTGCACGTATGGAGGAACTGGGAGTGGTTCCATATGCAATATCTTCAACAACGTCATCGTTGGCACCGGAACCTCAGCGACAAATGCAGTCGGTATATGGGTGGGTGCCAGCATTTCAAGCAGCCCTATCGGCCCCATCTACATCTCTAACAACACTATAGTCGGATTTAGCATGAGCATCTTCCCTTATGGGGCAGTCAACGGCGGGTTGGTCATCGAGAACAATATTGGCGTTCAGAATGGCAACGGTTATTTTGTCGTGGAGAACAACAACACATTCGCATCGGTTCTAACAGCGTGCGACCACAACAACTGGTATGGCGGACGCGGCCTGCCATTTTCGGACCCTTCAGGCTATTACAATTTCTCAACGTGGCAGTCCGCCGGCTACGACGGCAATGGATCGTCCGGCAATCCGAATCTTGACGGAACCTATCACCTGCAGTCGGGTTCGTCTGCAATCGGACTTGCCATCAACCCAACAGCCTTGTCTGGTCTAGCCAGCATGATAAGTGCTCTAGACTTTGCTCCGCTTGATGACGGAGAGCCATCGATAGTTGGCGTGAATGGGACGAGCGACGGAATTGTGCGAACGGGTAGCAAGTGGGATGGGGGCGCATATCCATCTAGCTCCGCGACGGCAGCCGGGCCGCCTGCGCCGCACGGCCTGGCAGCAGTGGTGGTGAATTAAGATGGCAAGGCTCCCGGCCAGACAGCGGCCACGATCAGGAACGGGAGCCTTTCCTCCGTTTCTTGCAGGGCAAGGTGTTTTCACCAGCTTTAATAAGTAACTGTACTTCCGTAAGCGAAGTCTCCAACCCTACCCCCTCTAGGCTACTCAATAAACCAATGAAAATCCTTGTCGCTATAGCGAATTACGGGACGAAGAATGACTCGTATCTCGCACGGCTGTTGACCGAGTATCGGTCGATGGCGCATGAAGTTGATTTTGTTTTGCTTTCCAACATCGCCAAGAATCTCGGCCCGGATGTAGAAGTCAGGGTTGGTTTGCCGAGTGAAGATCCGTGGTCGCTGCCCTTCGGTCACCAGCAGATTTTCGCGGAACGTCTGAGCAAGTACGATCTCTTCATCTACTCCGAGGACGACACACTAGTCACCGAGAGAAACGTACGGGCATTTGTTGAGGCGTCGAGCGCGCTGCCGGAAAACGAGATTCCGGGTTTTCTCCGCTACGAACAAGGGCCGGACGGCCAGATTAATTACTGCGACGTGCACGGTGGGTATCACTGGGATTCCCAGTTCGTTGGCTCTCGAGGCAAGTACACTGTGGCATTCTTCACAAACGAGCATGCTGCCTGCTACCTGCTGACGCGCCAGCAACTTCAACGTGCGGTGGAATCCGGCGGTTACTTGGTAGGGCCGCATAAGGGAAAATACGACCTTCTTTGCACAGCAGCGACTGATCCCTATACACAGTGCGGTTTCAAGAAGGTGATTTGCATCTCAGACCTGGACGACTTCTTGCTTCATCACCTCCCGAACAGATACATCGGGAATCTTGGCGCTGAGGGCGCGGTAGTTCGCCGGCAGGTTGACGTTCTTTTGAAGATGGCGCGAAATGGAGGCGGGCGCGCCACACTTTTTTCGACGGAAACAAAGCTCAAAGACGGACGATACTCGAAGGACTACTACGAACCGATTCGGCCGGACGTCGTTTCCGCAATCCCCATCTCAACTCGAAGTATTCTTTCCATCGGGTGCGGATCAGGAGCAACGGAAACAACGCTGGCGAAGAAAGGGCTGCGAGTCGTAGCTGTTCCCATTGATCCCGTGATTGCCGCCGGCTTGGAAAACGAAGGAGTGGAGCTGGCCAAGGGAGATCTGAAAACTGTCCGAGGGCAACTCGCTGGCGAGAAGTTTGACTGTCTCTTGATTTCGAACGTGCTGCACTTGGTTGATGATCCCGTCCGCTGGCTCACTTCTTTCAAAGATTTGTTGTCGGCGGGCGCGACGGTGATTGCTGTGGTTCCTAACCTGTCAAAACTACCCGTGATATGGGGCAGGGTTCGGGGAGAGGGGAGGTTCAAAGATCTAGGGAGTTTTGAAAGGTCTGGCGTCCACGTTACCTCCCATGGGATCGTGGAAAGATGGTTCAAACGCGCCGGAATTGTCGTGGAAAAGACAATTGATGTCTTGTCCTCGTCTCAAGCGCGAAAGGTGAGCAGGTTGTCGCTGGGTCTAGTGGATTCGTTGTTGGGTTCGGAACTGATCGTTGTCGCGAAAACTGTCGCCTCCCACTAGCAGCTGGTAGAATTTAGGACTGATGGCAAGCCAGAGATCGTTTCTAAACGCAATCAAGTGGTCCTACACGGCAACCTGGGGCGAGCGGGCTTTTTCCGCTGTATTTACCGTGGTGCTGGCGGCGTTGCTCGGGCCCCGGGATTTCGGCATCGTTTCGATCGCGCTGGTCTATATCGTGTTCCTGCAGATGTTTCTGGACCAAGGCCTGGTTGCCGCACTGATTCAGAAGAAAAATCTCGAACACGAACATGTAGACGCTGTATTTTGGATGGTCTTAGGGCTTAGTTTTGTTTTGTCGGGGCTGAGCATACTTCTAAGCCGATGGTGGGCAGCTGTAAATCACGCTCCACAAGTAGCGGCGATTATTTCGGTGCTTTCACTGTGCATCCCGATTGAAGCGCTGGCCATTGTCCAGAAAACGATTCTTTCGCGGGAAATGGACTTCAAGACGCTCGCGATTCGTTCGAACGCCTCCGTTGTATTCAGCGGCCTGATTGGCATAGGAATGGCTTACGCAGGGTTTGGCGTCTGGGCGCTGGTCGGGCAACAGATTTCAAGAGATCTCTCCTCACTGGCGCTACTTTGGAAGCTTAGCTCATGGCGTCCGAGACTTCAGTTCTCCGTCGCACATCTCAAAGAACTTATGGGGTTTTCCGTTTCAAATTTCGTAGCTCAGTTGGGTATTTTTGCCGACACTCAGACGAGTTCCATTCTGCTGGGTTTGTTTTTTGGCCCCCTAGCAGTAGGCCTCTACCGGCTGGCAGACCGGATCGTGAATAACATCCTGGCGGCAGCCACATGTTCCATTCAATGGGTCTCGCTGCCCGAGTTCTCACGCTTTCAAGATCAACCCGTGGAATTACGCAAGAGCGTGATCACGTGCATTCATCTCAGCTCAACAGTTACATTGCCTGCACTCACTGGTCTCGCAGCAGTGAGCGGGCCTTTAATGGCTACGCTCGGACCCAAGTGGATTCCGGCCGCTGGGGTGCTAAAGATACTGTGCATTTTGGGTATGTTACTAACCTTGGCTTTTTTCACCGGGCCACTGCTTCAGGCGCTGTCGAAGGTTCGTCTTGTGGCGATCCTGGAATGGGTTCGTACCGGGATAGGGATGGCCATGTTGGTGACGGCTGGTCTTCTGGTTCGACATGGCGCAGTCAATGAGCAGATTCTGGCAATCGCGTTGGCGCGTCTTGTCACAGCAGCGCTGCTGGTCACGCCTGTTTTTGTTTACCTACTGATGCGCATGGCTGGGATTTCATTTCGGGATTTACTATCGTCGATCGCTCCGTCTGCGTCAGCTTCCATGGGCGTAGCGGGAGCGGTCACCTTGGTTCAGTATATTGGAGGATTCGTGACCGATAGACCTCCAATCCTCCTGGCCGGAGACGTCGTGGTCGGCGGAGCGACCGGCCTCGCGATTCTATTCCTGCTTGATGTGCAGTTGCGGACTAAGGTCACTGGGCTGGTCCGAAAGACTCTCGGAGCCGAGACCCTAGCCAAAACGCCAGCATAGATTTAGAAAGACTTCGCTGCCGCGACCACGCCAGACAACACCGAGTGCCACTATGAAGGTTTCGATACTCATTCCGACTTACAATCGCGCGTACATCATTTGCCAGGCGCTGGAGAGTGCCCTGCAACAAACCTACGGCGATTTTGAAATTGTCGTGGTCGACGACGGATCGACGGACAACACTCGCGAGGTGATCGAGGGACTGCAAAGCGAAAAGATACGCTACGTCCGACACGAGCAGAATCGCGGA
>Ga0187860_1000025_pt1 | contig 133299 bp, 117 predicted proteins | sample June2016WEW_10_4_FD_132981 | JGI IMG/M metagenome (GOLD analysis project Ga0187860, IMG submission 132981) | Peatland microbial communities from SPRUCE experiment site at the Marcell Experimental Forest, Minnesota, USA - June2016WEW_10_40 | ecosystem: Environmental > Terrestrial > Soil >...
GGAATTCCGGTTCGTGGTCCGAACCGGGAATTCGTGAGTCGCGGCTCGACATCGTGGATTTGTGCGAGGCGCGGAAGACAGACCGGGGCCACCCCCGGTTGCCGGGGCCGTTTGCCTTTGTCGATGATGTTTTGTCGTTGCGCATCGCTACTTCGACGCTAGCACACGGCACCGACATACGAAACTGTACTGAGGTACAGAAATTCAGGCGCGAAAATCCCGTCTGGGGAGATGTCGGGAAGTAGATTAGGTGGAGGAGGTAAAGGAGGCAAAGGAGACGCCGAAGCAGGAACGGCGAAAGGCAACGCTGCCTCGCGCACCCTTCACAAAGAACGTGAAGGGCTGCGGCGCCGCGCCCAAACCTGATTCCAAGGCAAGCCGCCACGAGTGCCGGGGCCTGTGACAGCCATCACCGCGCTATTGCGGCCGTTGAGGTCAGTCTATCCGCGGGTGGGAGGCGGGAGATTCACGATGGCAGAGAATCAACAAGCCCTGCTCAATGCCCTCAAGCTGGAACTGCAATTTTGCGAACGCGGCGGATATAAAACGATCGTAGAAAAGCTTCCGGCGCGCTCGAGAAGGAATGATTCGGCTTCAACGGTCCCTCTTGACGAAACCACGCGGGAGTTCCGCAAAGAGCGTTCCGTCTTCCAGGATTCTCCGTGGTGCCTGAATTATCGCCTGCCGACCCCGGAGCATCCGTGTTCGGCGTGCTCGCTGGTCCACTTCGTTCCGGATGAGAAGCAAGGCGAAGCGGTCCCTTGCCACCATATTCCGCTGAACGAACGCGGAGACACGCTGGCAACCCTTGGCGGCCCCGGCGACGCACCGGAGGTTCAGCAAGCCGTGCGCGGCTGGCTCCGCAAGAAGATTCAGGAACTGGAAGGGGCGCAAAAAAAGTCGCAGAAGGCAGGAGCGTGAAGGCGATTCGACCCTCCCACGGTGGAAACGTTGAATCCGTGCGGGGGCGTGTGCTAGCATCCCGACTTTCTTGTCCGGAGTCCGCTCCCCGCGGACGAAGGGCCGCAGGGTTCATCGCGCGTATCCGCCGGGGGGCGGGATCGTGATGTTGATCCCATCTGACAGCACGAGTTTTACGGCCCGCAGTATCCCCACACGAAATGCCTGTTTTGGCACGGGTGTGCACGAAAGTCCTTGCGGAGCAAGAATCAGCAATAAGAGAGATTCCTCGGCCAAAAGCGGCCTCGGAATGACAGCGAGCGAAAGACAGGCACAGAACCAAGGTCCTTTCTCCCAGGCTCGCCTATCCGTCGACCTGGGAGCCCTTCCTGGCCGGGCACGGCATGCCGTGCCCCTACTAAGAGAAACACCAGCGCGCGGCTTTGCGCGTGATTGCAACGCACAGGAGTAACCGATGAAAACCTACACAACCGATTGGATCCGCAACGTGGGCATTGTAGGCCACGGCGACACGGGGAAGACCCAGCTCGTGTCGTCGTTGCTCTACACGGCGGGGATGACGCCGCGGCTCGGCAAGGTAACCGACGGCTCGACCACGACCGACTGGGACGAAGAGGAAATCGCGCGAAAAATCTCGATCAACACGGGGCTCGCCTACGCCGAATGGCAGGCGGCGGGCCAGCCGGAAAAGGCGAAAATCAATCTGCTCGATACGCCCGGCTACTCGACGTTCATCAACGAAACGAAATCCTCGCTGATCGCCGCCGATGCATCGCTGATCCTAGTGGACGCCGCTGCGGGCGTGCAGGTGGTCACCGAGAAGGTCTGGGACTACGCGACGGAGTACGATCAGCCGCGCGCGTTCGTGCTGAACTGGATGGACCGCGAGCTTGCGAGCTTCGAGCGCGCGCTGGCGTCGGTGGAGCAGGTGTTCGGGCGCGGCGTGGTGCCGGTTCAACTGCCGATCGGCTCCGAAAAGAATTTCCGCGGAGTGGTCGATCTCGTGGCCATGAAGGCGCTGATCTACACGCCCGATGGCGACGGCAAAGCAAGGGTGGAGGAAATTCCGGCGAACATGGCCGAGGAGGCGAAGGCCGCGCACGAGAGACTGGTCGAGCTGGTCGCCGAAGGCGACGACGAACTGATGCAGGAGTTCTTCGACAAAGGGACGCTTCCGGTCGAGGATTTGAAAAAGGGCCTGCACGAAGAGGTTCGGGACAAGAAAGTATTCCCGGTGCTCCTCAGCTCCGCGCTGCGCAATATCGGCAGCGACGCGATCCTGAATTTCATCGTCGATATTTTCCCGTCGCCGGCCTTTCGCGGAAAAGCGGCCGGCCACAAGACGCCGGATCACAAGGGCGAGACCATCGAGCGCAAAATCGCCGCCTCGGAGCCGTTGTCGATTTTCGCGTTCAAGACGGTCGCCGACCCGTTCGCGGGCCGCATCACCTATTTCAAGGTGATGTCCGGCGTTCTGAAGAACGACGCGACGCTCCAGAACTTCAACCGCGGCTCGCAAGAACGCTTCCAACACGTGCAGGTGATGCAGGGGAAGACGGCGGCCGGCGTCGCTGAACTGTACGCCGGAGATATCGGTGCGGTCGCAAAGCTGAAGGACACGACGACGGGCGAAACGCTCGGCGACAAAAACGCGCCGATCTTCTATCCACCGGCGCGAATTCCCGAGCCTTCGATCACGTTTGCGATCGAGCCCAAGACGCGCGCGGATGAAGACCGCATCGGAGTGGCCATCCACAGGATTCTCGAAGAGGACCTTGCCCTGCGATTCGGGCGCGACCCCCAGACCAAGGAATTCCTGCTTTCGGGAGCCGGGCAGCAGCACATCGAAGTCGTCGTCGCCAAGCTGCGCAAGCGGTATCACGTCGAGATGACGCTCAAGCCTCCGAAGGTGCCCTACCGCGAGACGATCCGCGGCAAGGCCGACGCCGAGGGCAAACACAAAAAGCAGACGGGCGGCCACGGGCAGTTCGGCCTCTGCCGGATCAAGATGGAGCCTCTGCCGCGCGGCAAGGGAGTGGAATTCGTGGACGACGTTTTCGGCGGCGCGATCCCCAAGAACTGGATTCCGTCGGTTGAAAAAGGCGTGCGCGACGCGGCCGAGCGCGGCTATCTCGCGGGCTTTCCGGTAGTCGATTTCCGGGTGAGCCTCTACGACGGCAAGTACCACGACGTGGACTCGAGCGACATGGCGTTCAAGATTGCGGGCTCGCTCGCCTTCAAGGAAGCGATGAAGCAGGCGCGGCCCGCGCTGCTCGAGCCGATCATGCACGTCGAAGTCTACGCGCCCGATCAATACTCGGGCGACCTGATGGGGCATCTCAGCGGGCGGCGCGGAAAAATCAGCGGAAGCGAAACGCGCGCGGGAAGCGTGGTCGTCAAGGCGCTCGTGCCGTTCTCGGAGATGCTGAGCTACGCGAACGAACTCACGTCGATGACGCAGGGACGCGGGAGCTACTCGATGGAATTTTCGCACTACGACTTCGTGCCGCAGGAAATCGCGGAAAAAGTGATCGCGGCGCACAAGCCGCACCACGAAGAAGAGGGAGAGGCCGCGCCGGTCTAACGAAAACGGGACTCGCGTTCCTGCTTTGGAACTGGGGAACCGGTGGCTCGGGCTGGCTAGTACCGTTCCAACTTGTTGCGCCGAATTTCCGAGATCAATCCACGTAACAGTGATTCATCAGCCCCTCAACTATCTCGTATCTTGGCCCAATGAAGTTGGAACGGCACTAGTTGCCCTGCTTGGGGCTGTGTGATTGGGACACGGGCCGATTCTTGGCCAACGTGCTTGCCGCGTTCCGGGGGGCTGCGCTTTGCTGGCCCTTTGCGCTCGGGGCCGCTAGACCCCCTCTGCAGCCAAATCCGTAGCACGGCGGGCCGCCGAAGCCGATGTACGTGCACCCCGCCAAGCAGAATGTGGAAGCCAGGAGAATCGCGGCAACGGCGACGACCTTGATGTTCATGAGTCGCTCCCCTTCCATTCGGCGATCCGTTCAGGAACCGGTTGGCCAGGTGCACGAATGGTGCCATACGGCCACGCTCACGGATAGGGAACCGAAGGCGAAAGATTCGAAGACGACACCCTCATGAAAGCCGGGGAAGAAAAACCATCGCAGTTCTCCGGGTCGAGCCCGCTGGTTTTCGTTTCCTGTTCGTTCGGCGCGCTGACTATAAACCAATTTGGCGCTTGCGATTGCTGCGCGAAATGCGTCAAGCTGCTGCGGCCATGAAAAAACCACGAAAAATAAAACGCCAGGGCGACGCCACCCTCGCGATCCATGCGGGCGAAGAACACTTCCGCGTCGGCGCGCCCGTGGGAACCTCGATTGCGCGGACGTCCAACTTCACATTCGCGAGCACGGAGGAGATGAAGCGCTGGGCCGAAGGCAAGAGCAGCGCCTACATCTACACGCGCTACGGCAACCCAACGCTCGCGGTCGCGGAAGCAAAAGTGGCGGCGCTCGAGGGAGCCGAAGCGGCGGTCGTCACAGCGTCTGGCTCGGCCGCGATTTCGTCCACGCTGCTTTCGTTGCTCCGCGCGGGCGACGAACTCATCGCGACGCGGCAGCTCTACGGCGGCTCCTACCGGCTGATGCGCGATGTCTTTCCGAGGTACGCCATCACCGTGCGTCACGTCGAGACGGATCTCGCCGGGATCGAGCGCCTCGTCAGCCCGCGAACCAAGGCGCTCTACGTCGAGACACCCACCAACCCCACGCTCCGGCTCGTCGATCTCCAGAAGGCGGTCGCGTTTGCCCGGGAGTGGGGGCTCATCTCCGTGATAGACAACACCTTCGCGAGCCCGGTCCTGCAAAAACCGCTCAAGATCGGGTTCAACCTCGTCGTTCACAGCGCCACGAAGTACCTGGCGGGACATTCGGACGTGGTCGCCGGCGCAGCAGCCGGGAGCGCCGGACTGATCCAAAAGGTGCGCGCCAACGTCATCCAACTCGGCGGCTCGATGGACCCGGAAGCGGCGTTCCTGATGATCCGCGGAATGAAGACCCTCGAAGTGCGCATGGAACGCCAGTGCAAGACGGCCATGACCGTCGCGAAATACCTCGCGAAGCATCCCAAGGTCGCGCGCGTCCACTACCCTGGCTTGCCCTCGCACCCCGACCACAACCTGGCGAAGCGCCAGATGCGCGGGTTCGGCGCGATGCTCGCTTTCGACCTGAAGGGTGGCCTCCCTGCGGCGCGCCGGTTCTGCGACCGCGTGCGGGTATTTCTGCTCGCGGCAAGCCTTGGCGGCGTGGAATCGCTGGTGGTTCTGCCTATCTACACCTCGCACTACCACATGTCGGCGTCGGAGCTGCGGGCCGTCGGCGTCGGACCCGGGACTGTCCGCGTCTCGGTCGGCCTCGAAGACCCGGGAGACCTGCTCGAAGACCTCCGGCAGGCCCTGGCCTAAGCCCGCCGCCATTCGCTGAGTGGCAATCCGACAGTAGCCAGGCAGCCCCGAACGGTGGTATAAGCCTCTCTCCGCGGGTCCCGCGAATCGCTAGTACTTGGTGTCCTGATTCCGCCAATGGCCGGTACGGCACTACCATTGACCGCGGCCGCAGGAAATCCGTAGAATTTTGGGTGCAGTGGGCCCTAGGGTTTCGGCTGTATGGGCCCTATTGAGATGACCCTATGAAGCGGGCACTGACAATGCAGGCGGCGCTTCTGGCCGCTGGCCTGTTCTCGGCCGGTTGCAATGAAACGGCGACGAAGGAGATCCACGTCCGCCCGCCGGCGGCGGCTCCCGCTCCGACACCGGATTATGCCGCCCAGCCTCTTCCGCTTTTCGACAAACCCGCGAACTCAGCCCGGCTTTCCCCGCCCCCCCGGCCGGCGATTGACGTGCTGGTCGAAAGGGTCCAGGCAGCCTTCGACGCCGGGCAGCGGGAATACAAGGCCGGCAGCCTCGATAAGGCCCAGGCGGACTTTGACCGCGCCGTGGACCTCATTCTAAAGAGCGGCTTCCAGCCCGATTCGGATCCGCGGCTTGCCAACCTGTTCGACCAGCTCGGCGACGTGGTGCAGCCGGACGAACTCGACGCCATGAAGGGCGCCCTTGGCGAGGAATCGGAAACGCCCGCGGAGCCCGCGTCCATCGATGAGCTCACGGACATGACTCTGCCGGCGGGCGACCCTCGCCTGGCTCTCAAGGCCGAGAAAGAGTTGATGCGGGTCCGCCACGACCTGCCGCTCACGGTCAACGATTCCGTCCTGCAGTATCTGAGCTACTTCACCACCACGCACGGCCGGGCCATCGTCGAGCGCGGGCTCGAGCGCGCCGGGCGCTACAACGACATGATGCGGCGCGTGCTCAAGGAAGAAGGCATGCCGGAGGATCTGATCTATCTGGCGCAGGCGGAAAGCGCGTTCCAGCCTCAGGCTGTTTCCCGCGCCGGCGCCCGGGGAATCTGGCAGTTCATGCGCTCGCGCGGCGAGGAGTACGACCTCGATTCGAACTACTGGGTGGACGAGCGCAGCGATCCGGAAAAGGCGACGCGCGCCGCCGCCCGGCACCTGAAAGACCTCTACGCCATGTTCGGCGACTGGTACCTGGTGATGGCGGCGTACAACTGCGGCCCGATGGGCGTGGCCCACGCGGTCGAGCGCACCGGCTACGCCGACTTCTGGGAGCTGCAGAAGCGCAACGCCCTTCCGAAGCAGACGCAGAACTACGTGCCGATCATCCTGGCGCTGGCGCTGGTGGCGAAGGACCCCACGCTCTACGGCGTTCAGGTCGAACCCGAAAAGCCACCGCAGGTGGAGGCGATTCACCTGGGGCATCCGATCGACCTTCATCTCGTGGCCGACGCAGCCAGCGCGGACTACGACGATCTGCGGCTCCTCAATCCGGAGCTCTTGCGCAGCGTCACGCCGAACCAGCCCGGATTCGAACTGAAGCTGCCGGCGGGCGCGGCAAAGATGTTCGAAGAAAACATCGTCCAGGTGCCCGAGGACAAGTGGACGTCCTGGCGCCTGCATGCGGTCTCCCAGGGCGAAACGCTGCCGGACATCGCGCGGCGCTATCGCGTGACAGTTCCCGCGATCGAAGCGGCGAATCACCTGGAACCGCAGCCAGTTCTCCCCGCGGGATTCCTCCTCAGCGTGCCGACGGCGCCACCCGTCGTCCGGCTGGTTCGCTACCGCGTGCAGCGTGGCGACACGCTCGCGGGAATCGCGGACCGTTTCGACGTGACCGTGGAACAACTGAAGCTCTGGAATCACATTGCCGGGAAAGGCGTACCGCGCGGTGCGCGGCTGCGGATTTACGCCGGCGGCCCGGCGGGTGCGGCGCCTCCTGCGAAGGCGAAAGCAAAGTCGGTTGAAAACGCGAGCGCAGCCGTGCATGAGGTCTCCTCGCGCGAGGCTCAAAAGCCGGAGACGCTCGAACATCGCGTGAAGCCCGGCGAGACGCTATATTCGATCGCCCGCGCGCACCAGACGACCGTTTCCTCTTTGCGTCAATGGAATCCCTTTCTCGCGGATCGCGGTCTTCAGGTCGGCGACCTGCTCACGATTCGCCCCTGAACCCGGCGCCCCTTCAGGAGTAACTCTCTTTTCTACAAAGAGGTACGAGCTATGACGGACTCCCGCAAAACCCGACCGGCCGGATCGATTGCACTCGCGTTCGCATTCAAATTTGTTTTTCGATCCATTGTGCCTTGACAAAGTTCCGGCACTCCGTTAAAAGCGGCCGAGGTGTCAAAGCCCGTCCGGGCAAGCCCGAGACCCCTACGGAGGATTCGCATGTTTTACGCCAAAATGAACGACGAGGACGATGATGAGCTGCCCGGCTTCGAAGAAGACGAAGAAGGGCAGGAGCAGCCGCAGGAAATCATAGAAGAGGTGGAAGAGATTATCATCGAGGAAGAGCCGGAAGAAGAAGTCGAAGCTCCGGCACCGCCGCGGAAAAGCGCGCCGGCAAAGGCCGCAAAGAAATCCAAAGCCCAGCCGAAGAAAAAAGCCAAGAGCAAGCCGAAGACGAAGGCAAAACCGAAGGCCAAAGCAAAACCGACGAAGAAGGCGAAGAAGGGCGGCCGGCGCAAGAAGCGCTGACGCCTGGTTGATTCGCCGTCTTTTGCGCCATTCGCGGGACTGCGCGCCGATTTTCGCGCGCCGTCCCGCTGTTGTTTTTTTGGGCCGGAAGCGCCTCCGGATTTCCCACTTTGAAATGTTTCCCTTGCTGCAATCCGCCCGGAGTGGCTAGCATACGCGCTCGATGCCCTTGGCCGTCGAGCAGGTCCGGAGAATGCGTGGAGGAGCGCAAGCGCAACTGATGCGCTGTGCGGACGAAGGCTACTACGTGGTGAAGTTCCAGAACAATCCACAGGGCATGCGGGTTCTGGCGAATGAATTGCTCGGCACGAGACTGGCGGCCCGTCTGGGGCTGCCGGTTCCCGCGGTCGCGGTAGTCGAAGTGCGCGAGAGCCTGATTGACCATACCGAGGACCTTGTGATTCAGCTCGGGCGCGGACGGACGCCGTGCCGGGCCGGGCTGCAGTTCGGTTCGCGGTACCCGGGCTCTCCGGCCGAACTGGTCGTGCACGATTTCCTGCCGGACGAGCAGCTCCGCGAAGTCGCGAACCTCGCGGACTTCTGCGGGATGTTCGTCTTCGACAAGTGGACGTGCAACACGAACGGCCGCCAGGCGATTTTCTTCCGCGCCCCAGGCGAATCGCGATACAGGGCGCAGATGATCGATCAGGGATTCTGCTTCAACGCCGGCGAATGGAATTTTCCGGATGCGCCGCTGCGCGGGCTCTACGCGCGCCATCGCGTGTACGAATCGGTGCGGGGCATCGACTCCTTCGAGCCCTGGCTCGCGCGCGTGGAAATGAAGATGGCGGAAAACGTTCTGGAGGAGGTTTTCAGCGAGATTCCGCCCGAATGGTACAATTTCGATCCGGAAGCCCTCGAAAGAATGCTCGAGCAGCTCCTCCGGCGAAGAAGGCTCGTGCGGGATCTGATCGTTTCGGCCTGGAAGTCATCGGTACAACCCTTTCCGAACTGGAAGTGAAACATGCCTGAAGAACACGGAAACACGTTCCGCTACCGGGTCCTGCGCTACACGCCGAATCTCGTCCGCGACGAGTGGGTCAATGTCGGCGTGTTGCTCGAGGAGACCGCCGGAGCCGCGCCGCGCCGGGCCATGCGCTTTGTCGAGGAGGACGCCGAGATCGCGCGCGTCCGGCGCATCCACCCGACCGCCGACGAGGATCTCCTGCGAGCCCTGCCTGGTGAGTTCGACGCCCGGTTGCGCGCTCCCGAGGCCGCGGCGTATCTCGAAAAACTCGACCAGACGCTCTCGAACGTCCTGCAATTCAGCTCGCCGAAGGCGCTGCTCGCTGCGGACTTCGACGCCGAGCTCGACCGGCTCTTCCGGGACCACGTCGCGCGTCCGGCTCTGAAACGCTCCGGAATCGTGGAGAGCACGCGGGAGTGGATGCGCGCCCGCCTGCACGACGTCTTTTACCGGCATCGCATCCTCGCCAAGCTCGAACGCGGCGTCCGCGTCGAGGAGTTCACGCAGCCGGGCGATCCCATGCGAATCGACTATTCTTACCGTTACAACGGCACACGCGGCTACTTGCATCCCGTCGCGCTCGGGCGCGATCCCGCACAGGCAAAGGTGCTCGCCTACACCGCCGAACAGATCCGCCGGCACATTGCCAAATCCGAATTCACCGCCGTCACGGAAGTCGAGCCCGCGGCCGAGAATCGCCGCCACCAGTTCATTGCCCGGCTGCTTCAGGCCCAGGACATCTCCATCGTTCCCCTAAACCGCATCGAGAAATTCGCGGAGGAACTGCGCGTCAGGCTGCAGTAGGCTCCTCGCCGGTCTGGCGGGTTCCAGAATTTTTCCGCGCGAAAAAAGGAAGGGAAGCGGGCCACTCGAAGCAGCCTCGCTTCCCGGGGTGTGTCCTAGAAGTGCTTACTCAATTCGACGCTCGAACCCCGGGAAAGGTTTCCTCTTTCGAGGCCCTCGGAAGAACTAATAGAAGAGGTACTTGCGCCACTTCTCGTCGCGATGCCCGATCAGGCGCATGAGCTGCCGCGAGGTGTGCAGCGTGAACGGGCGCGGCCGCCGCTGCAGCTTCAGCCCGGCTTCCTCGGGCGTGCGATCGCCCTTGCGGTTGTTGCAGGTGTAGCAGCAGGCCACCAGATTTTCCCACGACGACCGCCCGCCGCGCGAACGCGGCAGGACGTGGTCGAGCGTCAGCTCGGAAGCAGGAAACCCGGCGCCGCAAAACTGGCACGTGTTCCGGTCGCGCAGGAGAATGTTCTTCCGCGAAAGCGCCCGGCTCTGCTGGGGGATATGCCGGTAGCTGACCAGCCGGATGACTGACGGCACCTGAATCGCCTTCGATGTCGAATGAACTTCCGCGTGGTTGGTCTCTTCCGCCTGCGCCACGCCCTTGAGCACCAGAACCAGCGCCCGGCGCACAGCCGTCACGTTGATCGGCTCGAACGTGGCGTTCAGAACCAGCACCGGCGCCTGCATCACCGAAGGCCGCTTCGCGGCAGGGGATGGCGCGGGCGTCTTCGCGTAGCCAAGCTCGAGCGTCCCTCCGCTCAGCCCCCCGGTGTTTCCACCGATCGGCCCGATCTTGGGTCTGGGACGCAAGCCTGACTTGTGCCGATTATCCATCGCGCCTCGCTGCTACCGCGCTGCCCGACAAAGCCCATCAACTATGGATGCTGTTGATCGGCGCCCGGTTTGCTCCGGCTGCGTAACCCCTTTTCTTCCATGGCGGGTGCGGGCGCCACCGACCACGAACGAACCCGGCCCACCGTCAGCCCGAGCACGGCGGCCGCACCCGCCTTCTTCAGGGCGCGGGCGCACGCGTCAAGCGTCGCGCCGGTCGTCAATACATCATCTACCAGCAGTATACGTAGGTTGTCAACTTGCCGTCCCTCCCGCGTGGCGTACGCGCCACGCACCGATTTCCAGTGCTCGCTGCGGGAAAGTACGAGTTGGGGCGGGCGGGGCTTCGTGCGGATCAGCAGGTTGGCGTCGAGGCTGAGACGAAGCCGCTTCGCAAGGGGCCGCGCAATCAGCTCCGCTTGATTGTAGCCGCGCTCGCGCCGTCGCTCGGCATGCAGCGGGACGGGCACAACGATGTCCGCGCGCCATTCGCCGGCTGCGCTCGAAACGATTTCAGCCAGCCGCCCCGCAAACCAATCTCCGAGCTGCGTCACCTCGTCGTACTTCAGCATCAGGACGGCTTCGGAGAGTGTATCGTCATACGTGGCGAAGCTCCGGGCCAGATCGAAAGCGTAGAACTCCACACGGCAGAGCCGGCAAAGAGGCCGGGCCGCCTCCCCGGCCACCGCCGAGGTAAACGGCCGCCCGCAGCAGGCGCAAAACGGCTCGACAATCCGCTCGAACGCCGCAAGGCAGGCTTCACAGATCGGGATGCGGCTCGCGTTTGTCAGCGTCCGGGCGCAGATGCGGCACGGGCCGGGAAACAGCACGGCCGCCAGTGCGTCGAACGCGCCTCTCAGGATCACGGATGAGTCTTACGTCGGTCGAGTGCGTAGCGACGCTACTCGAAATCGGGCGGCGAAAATAGTGCGGAGATTTCGGACGTAGAACTACGGTCTTGCGGCGCTATAGCTGGCCCTTTTCCTTCTTTTCCTGGCAGGTGATGCAGTAGCGGGTCCACGGCACGGCTTCCAGACGCTTCTGCTGAAGCTCCTCGTGGCACGAGATGCACTCGCCGAACGTCCCTTGCTTGATGCGCTCCAGGGCTTCGTCCACGAGTTGCAGCCGGGACCGGTCGGTGTGAGTCTGCCCGAACAGGAACTCCTTGGTGTAGGAGTTCGCGGCCTTGTCGGCGAGATCCACGGTCGGATCCTCGTCCGCCTCGCGGCCTTCCTGCTGTGTGCGCGCGATCGCGCGCGCCAGTTCCTCGCGCTGCGTGACCAGCTTCTTCTTGTAGTATTCTAGACGCTTCTTATCCATGATCGAAATCCCAAGGTGAGGAACCGCGCCCCCACTCAAAACGAGAGATTCTAGCGGCAACGTCGCGCCATGTCAAACAAGTACCGGCGCAGTCAACAGTAGATGCGCGCTCGGCTCAAAAGGATTCGCGCCTATTCGCGCGCGTTTCCGCGTCACGGCGTTTTCGGCTTTGCGGGAAACGCGTAGTGCAGCGCGACGGCCGCGGCGGCCATCACAGCGAAGACGAAAATGCTTCCTTCCGGCCCCACCGTTCCGCCGGTGATCCAGCCCGGCCCGTGGAGCGACGAACTCATCAGGCGTCCCACCGCCCCCATCCCGCTGTTCGAGACTCCGTAGAGGTAGGACTCGCCCCAATCCCACGCCGCGTGCATCCCGAGCGCAAACCAAACGTTCCCCGTGCGCCGCACCGAAAACGCCGCGAGCAAGCCGAAGCCTCCCACCATCAACACTCCCCCCATTGCCTCGCCTGGATTGCGGACGTGCAGGATGCCGAACCATACCGAGAGAGCCAGCGCCGCCGGCCAGAACCCGATTCCCGATCCTAGCGTCGACTGCATGTACCCGCGGAATGTGCCTTCCTCGAAGAACCCGACCAGCAGAAACCCCAGCGCGTATAGCGTACCGCACCGCGCGGCTTCTCCCGCGCCGAGCGCGGCTCCGCCGAGCGAGAATCCCCCCGCTACGGCGATCGACGCCATCAGCAGCGTCAGCATCGCAAATCCAAACGCCCCGCCCTGCCAGAACCGCCGCCCGAAGGCCTCGCGCCAGGGAAATCCGTACTCCGCGAACGACCGGTCCTCGACTTTGCTCATCGCCAGCCCCGCAAGCAGCGCGGCCGCCGTGCGAATGCCCTCTGTAAACAGCAGGGTGCCCGGGCTCAGCACGCCGCGCGGCTGCGATCGCATCCATGCGAGGACCGCCGAATTGCCAACGAGCGCGATCTCCAGAACCTTTTCGATCAGGACGTAAAGCGCCACGGCTACGCCGAGCCGCCAGATGGAACGCACGCCGTCGGGCCCCACGAAAACCCAGTGGACCGAGCGGTGAAGCGGCGTCAGCCCGCTGTCTTCCTCGACGGGAAATCGCGGTTCGCCGGAAGGTGGACGTGGATGAGTCGCGATGATGATCTCCGCGGACCCGGCCGCTCCCCTCGCGCCGGGTCCGTTCCATCTTACATTTCGGCGGCGTCCGGTTGCGACTGCGGGTGCCCGCTGTTAGAATTTGGAGTCTGCACTTGGAAGAGCCGCCATTGCAACCATCCTTCCATGCAAACGCCGGCAATCGAAATCGCAATCCTAGCGGAGGACCGGAGTGGCCAAATATGATCTCGTGATCGTCGGCAGCGGGCCGGGCGGATACGTCGCCGCGATTCGCGCCAGCCAATGGGGGCTGAAAACCGCCGTCATTGAAAAGGATCCGTTTCTGGGCGGCACCTGCCTGCACGTCGGCTGCATCCCCACCAAAGTCCTCCTGCACCATGCGGATATCTACGACTATTTCCAGCGCGCCGCTGAATTCGGCTTTGAAGTGACCGGCGTCAAGATCAACTGGCCCGTCATGCTCGCGCGCAAGGAAAAAATCGTCAACAAGCACGCGGGAGGGATCGCCGCCCTCTTCAAGAAAAACAAAGTCGAATCGATCACCGGCTGGGGACGCATCGCCGGCCCCGGACGCATCGCCGTCGAAAAGGACGGCACCACCGCCGAGATCGAAACCACCTACACGATGCTCGCCACGGGCTCCGAGGCCCGCTCGCTTCCGGGCGTCGAGATCGACGGCAAAACCATCCTCACCAATCGCGAGATTTTGCAGCTCCCGGAAATCCCCAAGTCGCTGGTCGTCGTCGGCGCCGGGGCCGTGGGCGTCGAGTTCGCTTCGATCTTCCGGACGTTCGGCGCCGAAGTGACGCTCCTCGAAGCTCTCCCGCGCATCGTGCCCCTCGAGGATGCAGACATCTCTCCCGAGCTGGAAAAAGCATTCAAGAAAAAAGGCATTCGCATCGAGACCGGCGCGAAAGTCGACTCCGTGAAGAAGGCCTCCGGCGGCGCAACGGTCTCCTTCAGGGACAAATCCGGCAAGGCGCAGTCCATCACCGCCGAAAAGGTTCTTATCGGCGTCGGTCGCCGCCCGCTCACCGAAAACATCGGCCTCGAAAAAACCAAGGCCAAGCTCGAGCGCGGCCACGTCCACACCAACGCCTGGATGGAAACGGCCGAGCCGCGCCTCTACGCCATCGGCGATATCGTTGCCGGACTTCCCCAGCTCGCTCACGCCGCTTCGATGGAGGGCGTCATCGCGGTCGGCCGCATGGCGGGCAAGGACGTGCAGCCCTTCGACCGCAAGCGCTGCCCCGCCGCGACCTACTGCGAGCCTCAGATCGGCTCCATCGGCTTGACCGAGCAGCAGGCTCGCGACGCCGGTTTCGAGGTGAAGACCGGCAAGTTCCCTTTTCTTGCCAACAGCAAGGCCACGATCCTCGGCCAGCACGAAGGCTTCATCAAAGTTGTGGCCGAGGCGAAATACGGCGAGATTCTCGGCGTCCACGCGATCGGGCCGCTCGCATCGGAAATTATCGCCGAGCCGGTCGCCGCGCTCGGCCTCGAGGCCACGCTCGACGACATGGCAGCGACCATTCACGCGCACCCGACCGTGTGGGAAGCTATGGGCGACGCGTTCAATGCCGTTCGTGGCCTGGCGATCAACTACTAGCATGTTGTGTGAAAAAGCAAATCGTCGTCATTCGGAGCGAAGTGCGCCGCCTCTTTTCTTTCGTTCGCCGCGATTCTGGGCGAACCGCGGCGCGAGCGGTGAAAAATCACTCTGCGGCCTTGGGCGAGGCTCCGCGTGACACAGAACGAAAAAACCTGCTGGCTCGTCGACCTGGGGCTGATTCCCTATGGCCCGGCGTGCGAATTGCAGAGGCAACTCGTCGGAGCGCGCAAGTCGGGCGCGGTTCCCGACGTCCTGCTCGTCTGTGAGCATCCACACGTGATCACGCTCGGCCGCAACGGCAGCCGCGAGCATCTCCGCGCGGGAGATCGCTTGCTGGCACAGATGAATGTGGAATTCCATCCGACCGACCGCGGCGGCGACATCACCTACCACGGCCCCGGCCAGATCGTGGGTTACCCGATTCTCGACCTCACGGAGCACCGCCGTGACGTCCGCTGGTACGTGGAGCAACTCGAAGAAGTGATGATTCGCGCGTCCGCCAATTTCGGCGTTGCCGCCCGGCGCGTGGAAGGCCGTCACGGCGTCTGGACCGGCACACCCCGGAGTGAGGAGAAGCTCGGCGCGCTCGGCGTGCACCTAAGCCGCTGGGTCACCTCGCACGGCTTCGCCTATAACGTTTCGACCGACCTGCGCTATTTCGATCTGATCGTTCCCTGCGGCATCGCCGGCGCGCGCGCCACGTCGCTCGAACGCATCTTGAGTCGTTCGATGGCTTGCAGCGAGGTGCGCGCCCGCCTGGCATCGCATTTCGCTGATATTTTCGAGCTTGCCCTGGAGCAGGTCACGCGCGAGAATTTGGCCGGGGTTCTCGGCTCACCGCAGGAAACGGCCGCTGGCGCGCTCACGGCAATGGTGTAACTTGCAGGGTGGGTCTCAGCCCCGCCCCTACCGCGACAATGCATTTTGGATCCGGCAGCAATTAGGGACTTGGCAGCGAAAGGAATCATGAGTGCGAATCTGACGCCCTCTCAGCACCTCGAGCTGTACTACTTCATGCAGCTCAACCGCCAGCTTGAGGAGCGCCTCGTCCGCCTCTTCCGCCAGAACAAGATCGTCGGCGGCGTCTACTTGAGCCTCGGGCAGGAGGCGGTTTCGATCGGCACCTCCTACGCGCTCGAGCCGCGCGACTGGCTCGCCCCGATGATCCGCAATATCGGCACGCTGCTCGTCAAGGGATTCAAGCCTCGCGACATCTTCACGCAGCACATGGCGAAGTACACCTCGCCCACGCTTGGCAAGGACGGCACCAGCCACTTCGGCGACCTGAAAGTCCGCCACGTGGTCTCCCCGATTTCGATGCTCGGCGACCTCATACCCGTGATGACGGGCGTGGCGATGGCCGGACGCTACCTCGGGCAGAACATCGTCGCCATGACCTGGATCGGCGACGGCGGCAGCTCCACCGGGGCGTTTCACGAAGGCCTCAATCTCGCCGCCACGCAGCGCGCGCCGTTCGTCCTGGTGCTCGAAAACAACCAGTGGGCCTATTCCACGCCCGTTTCCCGTCAGGTACCGCTGAAGAATCTCGCCGACCGCGCCCTTGCCTACGGAATCCAGAGCCGGATCGTGGACGGCAACGATGTCCTCGCCGTGTACGACACGGCCAAGGCTGCGGTCGATGAGTGTCGCGCTGGCCGCGGCCCCATCCTGATCGAAGTGAAGACGATGCGCATGAAGGGCCACGCGCAGCACGACCCGGCCGAGTACGTCCCCAAGGAAATGTTCGACTACTGGAAGGCGCAGGATCCCATCGCCCGCTACGAAAAACATCTCACCGAACACAAGCTCTGGGACGCGAAGAAGAAAGCCGAGATCGACGCGCGCATCGAGCGCGAACTCGACGAAGACCAGAAGTTCGCCGAAGAATCCCCGATGCCACCGCCCGAAATCGCCGCGCAGGGAGTCTATTGCGAAGGCTGTCACACGATCGAAGCCGAGTGGCGCCGCCCGAAGGAGCAAGTCATGCCCCCGGCCGCGAGCGTGGAAGCAGTCTGGAAAGTGGCGGATTTTGGCGGTTTTGGCGCGGATAAGCCGTCTAAACGTGCACATTCGGGCGGCGGCACTGGGCCGCAGCCGCCCGCGGCGATCGCGGCCGCCGCACCCGAGACCACGCCTACGGCCAGCCAGGAAGTTCCGCTCCGCGTCCCCTTCGGAAGGGGCCCAAAGGACAAGGCCTTCGTGCGTGAAACGCAGGAAAAAACTCCCGACAGAAATCGCCACGGCAAGCCTTTCCACAAAGGCCATCGCAACAAGCCGTTCGGGAAAGAACCTCATGGCAAGCGAGGGAAACGCTAGCGATGCCCGAAATCACCATGCTCGAAGCGATTCGCGAAGCGCTCTTCGAGGAGATGCAGCGCGACCCCGCCGTTGTGGCGCTCGGCGAGGACATCGGAGTCTATGGCGGCGCGTTCAAGGTCACCGAAGGGCTACTCGCCAGGTTTGGCCCCGAGCGCGTGATCGATACGCCTATCAGCGAAACCGCGATTGTGGGCGCTGCCTGCGGCATGAGCTATCTCGGCTTGCGCCCCGTGGCGGAAATGCAGTTCATCGACTTCATCGCCTGCTGTTTCAATCAGGTCACGAATTTCGCCGCCAAATCGCACTACCGCTACGGCGCGCCCGTGCCGATCGTCATCCGCGGGCCCTCGGGAGGCGGCGTCCACGGAGGGCCCTTTCATTCCGCCAATCCCGAAATGTATTTCGTGCACACGCCCGGCCTCAAGGTCGTGTACCCTTCGACGGCGTACGACGCGAAGGGCCTGCTGAAATCCGCCATCCGCGACAACAATCCCGTGCTCTTTTTCGAACATAAGTTTCTCTATCGGCGGACCAAGGAGGAAATCCCCTCCGGCGATTACACCGTGCCCCTCGGCAAGGCTATCGTGCGCCGCGAGGGCCGCAACCTCACGATCGTCAGCTACGCCGCCGCGGCGCACACGTCGCTCGCAGCCGCTGACGCACTCGCGAAGGAAGGGATCGAAGCCGAAGTGATCGACTTGCGCACGCTGCTGCCGCTCGACCGCGAGACGATCCTAGCCTCGGTGAAAAAGACCAACAGGCTGCTCGTCGTGCACGAGGACACGCGGACGGGCGGCATCGCCGGAGAAATCGCCGCTATCGTGTGCGAAAGCGCGTTCTACGACCTTGAGGCGCCCATAGCCCGCGTCACTGCACTCGACACGCCGGTGCCCTACGCGCCGACGCTCGAGGCCGAGTTTCTCCCCAGCGCCGAAAAAGTTGCCGCAGCCGCTCGAGAATTGGCACAATACTAATCAGAAAGGTGAAAGCAGGCTACGCCGACTATGGGAAAAACGAAGGGCCTCAACAAAGCGGAGTTTGAAGTCGGCACGGAGGTCCGCGTCGCGGACCGCGCCTTCCTCGAGGAATTTCTCGAAGCGGGCCAGTATCACAACGAGCTCGAACCCGAACAGCTCGAGTACGCGGGCCGCCTGGCCAAGGTGAAAGAGGTCAGCTTCTTCCACGGCGGCGACGAAATCTACACGCTCGAAGGCATTCCCGGCGTCTGGCACGAAGAGTGCCTCACCGCCGTCTGAGCCGCCTGTTTCAAAGCGAAGTCCACAGGCTTGTACGCTTGCATTTCGGGTTTCGTATTCTAAGATCGAGATGATGGAAGTTATGAAACATGGCCGGTTGGCAGTTGGGGCGGCGCCACCCAGTTTGGTCGTGGCCGCGGAACCGGTTGCGCGGGCGGTTTCTCCCCGAAACCGCCTCTCGAGTAGAAACCGCGCTAACTTATTCAAAACGAAGAACAGGGATACCTCCTACCCGGAACTGGAATCAGGGGTAGTCGCCATCATAAGGAATAGAACAGATAAACAGGCCGATGGAACAGGCGGGAGGAAATAGCAATGGCTGTCGACGTTATCATGCCCCAGATGGGCGAGAGCATTTTTGAAGGCACGATCACGAAATGGCTGAAGAAGCCGGGCGATAAGATCGAACGCGACGAGCCACTCTTCGAGATCTCGACTGACAAAGTAGACGCGGAGATTCCTTCGCCCTCTGCCGGCGTACTGAAAGAGATCAAAGTCAACGAGGGCCAGACGGTACCGATCCAGACGATCGTCGCTGTCATTGAGGCGGTCGGTGCTGGCGCCGCTGCGGCTCCTTCTGCGGCCCCTTCCCCGGCTCCTGCGCCGAAAGCGGAAGCGCCGAAGCCTGCGCCGGCCAAGGCCGAAGCACCCGGCAAAGCTGCCGCACCGCCTCCCACTCCGGCACCCAAGCCCGTTCCCGCACCTTCCGCCGCACCGTCTCTACCACAGCGGCCCGGGGGCAACGGCGACAAAGTTCGCAGCTCTCCGCTCGTCCGCCGCATCGCCCGCGAACACAGCATCGACCTCTCGCAGGTGCCCGGCACGGGCGCGGGAGGCCGCATCAGCAAGCGTGACGTTCTCGCCGCCGTCGAAAGCGGCGCGGCAACTGCGCCCGCCGGCGTGCCCCCGCCGGCTCCGCGCGGGGTTCCTCCCGCGGCGGGATTGCCGGCGTCGGCCGCCCTCGAGGCAGCCGTGCCCCGCGAGAGGCTGTACTTCGGCCATTACGAAGTCCAGCCCATGTCCACGATGCGCCAGAAAATCGCCGAACACATGGTTCTTTCGAAACGTACATCGCCGCACGTCTATTCGATCGAAGAGGCGAATGTCAGCGGCATCGTCGCGCTACGCGCCAAAATGAAGGACAAATTCGAGGCGGAAGCCGGCACGAAGTTGACTTTCATGCCGTTCTTCATCCGCGCCGCGGTTGAGGCGCTGCGCGCGTTCCCGACGGTGAACTCCTCGATCGACGGCACAAACGTCGTCCTGCACAAGGATTGCAACATCGGCATCGCTGTCGCGCTGGATTGGGGACTGATCGTTCCCGTCATCAAGAGCGCCGAGGAGAAGAGCTTTCTCGGCCTCGCGCGCGCGGTGAACGATCTCGCCGAACGCGCCCGCTCGAAGAAGCTAAAGCCCGACGAAGTCACCGAGAGCACCTTCTCGATCACTAATCCCGGCGTCTTTGGCGGGCTGATGGGACTTCCCGTGATCAATCAGCCGAACGTCGCGATTCTCGGCCTCGGCACGATCGAAAAGCGTCCCGTGGTGATCGACGACGCCATCGCCATCCGCTCCATGGTCTATCTCACGCTTTCCTACGATCATCGCGTCGTCGACGGCGCCGTCGCCCATCAGTTCATGGGTCATATCAAGAAAACGCTCGAGAATTGGACGGAAAGCATTCTGTAGGGCGAGTAGAGAGTTCGCAGTTAAGGGTTAAGAGAAAGACGCGAGAATCGCCGTTCGTTTTTTTCGCGACTTTCGGCTCCGGGCTCTGAACCTCGAACTTCGCCCCCGCAATCGGTCTTCCTCATGTCTCCTTTCAACGAACGCGATCCTTGGGGCACGCCGCCCTGGAAAATCGACTTCACTCCGCCCGAGCAGCCGCTTCCGCGCGCGGCGGACTTTGCCGTCGTCGGCGCGGGCTTCACGGGACTCGCCGCGGCTGCCTGGCTGCGGCTTCTCGCCCCCGGCAAATCCGTCGTCGTTCTCGAGGCAGGACGCATCGGTGCAGGCGCCAGCGGCAGGACGGGGGGAATGGCGCTCGGCGAAACGGCCGCGGGCGACTTTCCGGACCTCGGCGACGTCCTCGGCGGCGTTCGCGAAATTCTCGCAAAGCTGGAAGTCGAATGCGATCTCTCGCTCCCCGGCGCGTGGGAAGTCGGCCGCAGCGGTGGACTCGAGGACTCGCCGATCGCCTGGAGCGACTCGGGCACGCTGCGCGTCGTCAACGAAGTTTCCGGCGGCACGCTCGATCCGGGAAAGCTGGTCAGCGGCCTGGCTCGCTCGGCCCATCGACTTGGCGCGATCGTCTTGGAGAATCGGCGCGTCGAGCGCATCGACTGGAGCGGCGGCGCCAACCTGCACCTGGCGGACGGCAAACTCCGAGCCGGGAAGGTTCTCCTGGCAACGAACGCGCTGTCGCTCCCGCTCGCCGGGCTCGATGGCGGGACGCATCCGCGGCTCACTCTCGCGGCCTCGACCGCTCCGCTCGGCGAAAGCCAGTTCGAGGCGATCGGTCTTTCCCGGCAAAAGCCTTTCTACACGGTGGATTTTCCGTACCTTTGGGGACGCGTCTGCCGTGACCACTCGATCGTTTGGGGCGCGGGGCTTGTGAGTCCGTCCGAGTCGCAAGGCCTCGAGCAGATCGATGTTGCCGCCCCGGAGTCTACCCGGATGTTCGCGTCGCTCGAGCATCGCATCCGCCATCTTCATCCGGCTCTCGAAAAAGTCCGCTTCACTCACTGCTGGGGCGGACCGATTCTGTTCAGGGACAACTGGACGCCCGTGTTCGCGCGGCATCCCGCGAGCGCCGACGGAATCGTTCTCGGCGCCTATGCGGGCCACGGCGTTGCACTGTCGTCGTATTTGGGCGTGTGGGCCGCGGAAGCATTGCTTGGCCGGCGAACTCTGCCGGAGTGGGGTCGGATCGACTCAAAATGAAGTTCTTCTAAGAGGATTCCAGGCCTCGGGGGTGCACACTCGGTGGGCGCGGTGTACAATGCCACTTCAATTGGAAATCGAGAAAGGGAATCCTGGCTAAAACTCATGGCGAAAAAGAAGGCAACTCGCAAGAAAAAAGCAGTTGGCAAAAAGAAAGTCACGCTTCGAAGTAAGCCCGCGCGCGCGAAAAAGACAAACCGCGCGAAAAGACCGGCACGCAGAAAAAAGACCATAAGGCGCGAGATATCGTCCGGGAGCGAACGATCATCTCTTGGCTCCGGGCTCTTTGAGGTCGTAGCGCCTCCCAGGCGGAGGGGCCTCGGCCAGAACGCCGCCGGACAATCGGGCGATTTGCAGGGATTGTCCCGTGCAGAGGATGCTGATTCGGAAAGCGTCGAGGAACTGATCGAGGAAGGTCAGGCGTTCGAGGCTGACGTGGTTAGTGGCGTGGAAAATGCGCCCGATGCGGACCAGGGCGAAGTCCGCACTCACGGACGTCCGGAAGACGAGCTTCCCCCCGAAGATCGATAGGGCCCAACGCGACCGCGTATCTTGGGCCCAATATCCCTGTCTTATTGAACCGCCGAAACTAATGTAGTTTTCTTTGAGTCGGCAGAAGAAACTTCAAGAAAGAATATTTGGTAGCGCTAACGGGAATCGAACCCGTATTTCGGCCTTGAAAGGGCCGCGTGCTAACCGTTGCACCATAGCGCCGTTGTGCAGGCAAAATCAGAAGAGATTTGATTATCGAGGAAACCCCGAAGATTGACAAGCGTCGACGCGCCGTGCCGCCCATCCCAGCGTGTGAACGTGGCGGCGCCAAGCCTGTCCGCTCGTCCAGCGATTACCGATACAAACCATTTGGCTGGTATTACATAACTATTACAAAACCGCGCCCGGGCTACTGCTATTCTGGCTTCGCACCTGAGGAAATACCGAAATCAATCAACCGAAGAGTACAAGGCCACATGACAATAAGCGATCTTGGAAAAGAGTCTGCGAGCGATACCGGAATCAACTGGGTTACAGCCACTTTCATGGTTTTGTTTCACGTCGGCGCTGTGGCGGCGCTGTTTTTCTTCACCTGGAAGGCATTCTTCGTCGCGGTATTCCTGTATTGGGTGGCGGGCAGTCTGGGGATCGGCATGGGCTACCACCGTCTGCTCACGCATCGCGGTTATAAGACTCCCAAGTGGCTTGAATATTTCCTCACGGTCTGCGCCACACTCGCTCTCCAGGGCGGCCCGATTTTCTGGGTAGCCACGCACCGCATCCATCACCAGCATTCCGACAAAGAGGGCGATCCACACTCGCCGGTTGACGGTACCTGGTGGGCGCACATGGGCTGGATACTCACCGGCAAGTCGATGCACCACGACACGCAGACGCTGTCGCGCTACGTCCCCGACCTGGCCAAGGACCCGTTTCACGTTTGGATCACGAAATATCACTACGTACCCATGATCGTCCTCGGAGTCGTCCTCTTCGCCATCGGCGGGCTGCCCTTCGTCCTGTGGGGCATCTTCTTCCGCACCGTCTTCGGTCTCCATTCAACATGGCTGGTCAATTCGGCGACGCACATGATCGGTTCGCGGCGATTTGAGACTCGCGACCTTTCGACGAACAGCTGGTGGGTCGCTCTCTTTTCGTTCGGCGAGGGCTGGCACAACAACCACCACGCGCATCCGGTTTCGGCGCGCCACGGCCTTGCGTGGTACGAGATCGACCTCAACTGGTACGGCATCTGGACACTCCAAAAGCTGGGACTTGCGCGCAAGGTGTACACCATCGAGCTGCCCGCGCAGAGGCATGGAAATGAGGCTGCTCCCGCTACGGCCTCGGCCGTGCCATCCGCTGCCGTCGTCGCGGAGGCGCAGAGCGACCTCATGTCCGCCTGATTCCGCACGACGTTCGGCTCCAATTGCGGTGGGAGATATCTCCGCGCCCATCCGCTCGCCCACCGCTGTACAATTGATCTAGGAAACCCCCGATGCGAATGCGCGTCACCAGCCGCCGGAAGGCGATCGCCTTTTTCGTCGTTTTAGGCGTCTGCCTTGTCGCGCTGGCGATGACGCTGAACGTCAGTTGGATCATTCTCCACTGGCGGCAGGGTGTCTTGCTCTTTCTCGGTTTTCTCGGATTCTTCGCGATCATTCTCGGGCTGATCCTCAACACCACCTTCCTGGTGCGCGAGATCCGGCGGAACGAGCGGCACGACAGCTTCATCAATGCCGTCACGCACGAATTGAAGACGCCGATCGCCTCGATCCGCCTCTACCTCGAAACGCTTCAGCGCCGCGAAGTCGACCCGGCGCAGCGGCAGCAGTTCTACAAGCTGATGCTCGAGGACAGCGACCGGCTGCTGGCAACCGTGGAGCAGGTGCTGAAAGCCGGAGAGGTCGGTTACAAACACACCTCGTCCCGTCCGATGGAAGTTGATTTCGCCGGGCTGGTTCGGGAATGCATGGAGCTGGCCCGCACGCGCCACCATCTGCAGCCCGCGGCGCTGCACTGGGACGGGGCAGTCAACGGCGCCGGCGTCAAATTGCAAGGCGATCCCGGCGAGCTCCGCACGGCCGTCTCGAACCTCCTGGACAACGCCATCAAATACTCCGGCGACAACGTGGATGTGTCCGTGCAGCTAGACACACCGGACGACGACCGGGTGGTTCTGCGGGTCCGCGACCGCGGGATTGGAATTCCGCCCGGCGAACTCAAGCGAATCTTCAAGCGCTTCTATCGCGTGCCAAGGCGATCCGCGTCGCAAGTGAAGGGCACGGGCCTGGGGCTCTTCATCGTCCGCGCGATCGCGCGCGCGCACGGTGGGCGGGTTTTCGCCGAAAGCGGAGGCGAGGCTCGCGGCACGACCGTCACCCTAGAATTGCCGAGGAGTGGATCTTGAGCCGCATTTTGATCGTCGAAGACGAAGCGCACCTGGCCGAGGGTTTGCGGTTCAATCTGGAGGCCGAAGGACACTCCGTGCAGGTTGCGGGCGACGGAGAAACCGCGGTCGAGCGGCTTCTTCCGGCCGGCGAAAAATTCGACGCGGTCGTGCTGGACGTGATGCTGCCGGGAATCGACGGCTTCAAGGTCGTGGCGGCGTTGCGCCGGGCCAGGAACTACGTGCCGGTTCTGATCCTGACGGCTCGTGGCCGCGCCGAAGACGTTCTCCAGGGCTTCGCGGCCGGCGCGGATGACTATCTTCCCAAACCTTTCGAGCTGCCCATCTTCCTGGCACGGGTTCAGGGATTGCTGCGCCGCAGCGCGTGGCTTTCCGCCGGCGCCCACCATCCAACCAAACCGGCAAGCGAAGCCGGCCGGGCCGCACCCGATGACGAGATCCTCTCTTTCAACGGAAGGACGCTCGATTTGGGAACGCTGGAGCTACGGACCAACGGCAACACGATTCAATTGACGCTGATGGAAGCGAAGCTCCTGCGCCACTTGATCCGCAACGCGGGACGGACCGTCTCGCGCAAGTCCATCCTGGAAGACGTTTGGGATCTTCGCGAGGACACCGACACGCGCGCCATCGACAACTTCATCGTCCGGCTGCGGCGCTATCTCGAGAAAGACCCAACAAAGCCGCGCCACCTGCTCACGGTGCGCGGCGTGGGATACCGCTTCGTCGACTAGGAAACAGTGGCAAAGGATCGTAGGTCCGTGCGGGCTCGCGGAATTGCGGGGATATTAAGCTAGAACCAATTGCTCCGATAGGCCACCCACCAGCTCACGAGGGCAATCGGAATGGTGGCTGCCAGCGCCCACCAGAGTGGCAGGAACAAATCAGCCGCCACGCCCAGAACTGTGAAACTGGCCCAAAAGATCTTCTTCTCCATATCGTCATTTTAGAGCCGCGACTCCCTCTCGTGCGGTAAACATGGATTTGCTCGGCGAAAGAGCCATGGATGAGCCAACGTAGAAACGGTGCGTTGCCTTGCTTTGCAGGATGTACACCGTTGCCATGGCGAGATTCCAAAATCGTGGTAGGCCCGTGCGGGCTCGAACCGCAGACCTCCACCGTGTCAAGGTGGCGCTCTAGCCAACTGAGCTACGGGCCTTCTGACTGCGGATTATTCTAGCATATGCAATCCCAGGCCGCGGAAAACGGTACTCGCGCTTTGCGGTTTGTCTCTTTGAGGCCGCTGCTTGGCCGGGTTGTCGCCGCGCGTTCATAGCGTTTTGATCTTTGCAGAATACGCTGCGCTTGACCGAACTGGGATCGACATGCCTGACCAGGGGCCCCTGTCGATTCATGCTGCCGGAAATCAACAAATGCTTGACACGTGTGCTCTGTACTGTATGATTATGCAAAGGGTTGCATATTCAAGCATCTTAAGAACATGGGCGTCCAAAAACGATTCCGCCAAGGGCAGATTCTGAAGCTCCTCACGGGCCAGGCCGTGGCGAGCCAGGATGAACTGCGCCGCCAGCTCGGCCACCTCGGCGTGCGCGTGACGCAGGCGACGCTTTCGCGCGATCTGCGGGAGCTGCGGCTGGTGAAGACGTCCTCCGGCTATCGCCCACTCGCAAGCGCGGCGGCGCAGGAAACGTCTCCCGTGCCGGCGCTGGCGCGCGCCCTCAAGGAATTCCTGCTCGATATTCGCCCGGCGCAGAACATGCTCGTGCTGAAAACCCCTCCCGGCGGCGCGCATCCGCTCGCTGCCGCGGTGGACGCCGAGCACTGGAAGGAAATCGCCGGCACGCTCGCCGGCGACGACACCGTTCTCGTCATCTGTTCTTCGCGGGGCGCGTGTAACGGCATCCGCAAACGCGTGGAGGAAATGCTCCGATGAACGACCCGTTAAGGGTCGCTGTCGTCGGGGTAACGGGCTACGCAGGATTCGAGCTGGCCCGCCTCCTGCTGCGGCACCCACACATCGACAAACCCACGTTTTTTCTGCGCGAGAGCTACGCGAACGTTCGCTGCCTTACGGAGCTTTTCCCTCAGCTTCGCGGATGGGGCGAAGCTCCCTGCCGCCCGCTTTCGGTTGAGGCCGTCGCAACGAGCGGCGCGGAGGTGGTTTTCCTCTCCACGCCGCACGAGGCTTCTCTCGAACTCGTTCCCAAGCTGCTCGCGGCGAATCCGGCGCTCCGCATCGTGGACCTCAGCGGCGCGTTTCGTTTCCGCCAGCCGGAGACGTTCGCGAAATGGTACAAACTGCCCGCGCCGGACTCGAAGACTCTGGCGGAAGCAGTTTACGGGCTGCCCGAGCTATATGCGGACGCGCTTCCGAAGGCGCGACTCGTCGGCAATCCGGGCTGCTATCCGACCTCCGTGATCCTGGGGCTGAAGCCTCTCGTCGATGCGGGCTGGATCAACACGGCGCGCGGGATCGTGTGCGATTGCAAGTCCGGCGTCACCGGCGCCGGCAAGGAGCCGAAGCGCGAAACGCACTTCGTCGAGGTGAACGAGAACTTCCGCGCGTACGGCCTTTTCACGCACCGGCACACGCCGGAGGTATCCGATCATCTCGGGTTTGCATCGAAGGATTTCGTGTTCACGACGCACTTGTTGCCGGTCGAGCGCGGGATTCTTTCGACCCTGTACGTGTGGCTCGACCCGGCACGCAACCTCGACGACGTGGAGGCGCTCTTCCGGAAGTTTTACGCCGGGAAACCGCTGGTCCGCGTCATGCCTGCGGGAACCTTGCCGGAACTCCAGCACGTGGCGCACACGAATTTTTGCGACATCGGTTTCGCGCTCGACCCTTCGGGCGAGCGGCTAGTGGTCGTTTCGTGCCTCGACAACCTTGGAAAAGGCGCGGCGGGGCAAGCGGTACAAAATCTGAATGGGATGCGCGGGTATCCAGAAACGGCGGGATTGCTATGAGGATGGTCGTCAAGGTTGCAGGAGCGCTGCTCGAGCGCGATGAAGACGTGCATTCAATCGCGCGGCAGGTCACGGAGCTGGCGCGCGCCGGCCACGAGATTCTGGTCGTCCATGGCGGCGGCAAAATCTTTACGGCCACGCTCGCGCGCATGGGCATTTCGAGCCGCTTCGTCAACGGTCTGCGCGTCACCGACCGCGAAACGCGCGACGCGGCCGTGATGGTTTTCGCCGGGCTGCTCAATAAGAAACTCGCTGGCGCGATTTCGCTGGCGGGTCAGCCGGCCGTGGGCATTAGTGCCAGCGACGCCGCGTGCTTCCTCGCCGAGCCGATGCAGGTGGAAGATCGCGAAGGCGGCCTGGGCTTCGTCGGCTATTTGACCGAGGTCAATGTCGATTTCCTGCAATCGCTCTGGCGCGAGGGAATCGTTCCCGTGGCGTCGTGCATGGGCCTGGGCGCCGACGGCGAGCTGTACAACATCAACGCCGACCACATGGCCGCGGCGGCGGCCGAATTCATCCACGCCGACCGCCTGATTTTCCTCACCGACGTGGCGGGCGTGCTCGACGGCGAAAAAGTGCTGCACGCGGTGCGTGGAACGGATATCGAGGATCTCATCCGCCGGAACAAAGTCTCCGGCGGCATGATTCTGAAGCTCGAAGCCGCAAAACGCGCGCTCGCCGGGGGCGTTTCCGAAGTTCGCATCGTCGGCGGCACAAAGCCGCGGGCGCTGCTGTCCGCCGCCAGCGCGGGACGCTGCCCCGGTACGCGCGTGCTGCCCGTCATCCGTCCCGCAACCAGAGCCGCGCACGGAGCGGCGCAATAGCCATGCCAAAGAAAAAGAAAACGGTTGCCGCCCCGCAGCGGAATTCGGCGGCGAAGATCCTGGCCGACGAATCGCGCTACCTTGTGAAGACCTACCGGCGTCCGCCGATCGTGTTCACTCGTGGGCGCGGTTGCCGCGTTTTCGATTCCCAGGGGCGCGCCTATCTCGATTTTGTGGGCGGCATAGCCGTCAACGCGCTCGGCCATGCCCATCCGAGGATGGTCCGCGTGATTCGCCGCGAAGCGGGCCGCGCGACGCACATCTCGAACCTCTTCCACAACGCCTACCAGGCGCCGCTCGCGCGCAAGCTGGCGGAATGGTCGGGACTCGATCGCGTCTTTTTCGCCAACAGCGGATCGGAAGCGATCGAGGGTGCGCTGAAGCTCGCGCGGGCCTACTCGCACGGCAAGACTGTCCGCGGCGGCGCTCCGAAGACGCGCATCCTCGCGCTCGAGAACTCCTTTCACGGCCGCACGTTCGGCGCGCTCTCGATCACGCATACCATGAAGTATCGCGAGCCGTTTGCCCCGCTGGTTCCGGGCGTTGAGTTTGTCCGCTTCAACGATGTCGCCGATCTCGAAGCGAAATTCGACGATTCGGTCTGTGCCATCGTGATCGAGCCGCTTCAGGGCGAGGGTGGTGTCTTCCAAGTGAGCGAAGCGTTCTGGGGGCGGGCGCGCGAGCTTGCGACGCAGCACGATGCCGCGCTGATCGCCGACGAAATCCAGAGCGGTCTCGGGCGCACCGGCCGCAAATTTGCCTATCAGAAATTCGCGTCGCTTCCGGATATCATCACGGTCGCAAAACCGCTCGCGGGCGGCCTGCCGCTCGGCGCGTTCATTGCGAGCGAGCAGTTCGCTTCGGCTTTGTCGCCGGGGCTGCACGGCTCGACGTTTGGCGGCGGCCCGCTAGTCTGCGCCGCAGCGCTCGAGTTTCTCGCGATCGTCGAAGACGACGCCCTGCTCGCCAATGTTCGCGCCCGCGGCGCCGAACTCCGCGCGGGCCTCGAAAAGCTCGCGGGCCGCTTCGATTTTATCCGCGAGCTGCGCGGCGAGGGCCTGATCGTGGGCCTTGATCTTTCGGTCGAAGGCGCGCCGTTCGTCGAAGAGGCGCTGCGCCGCGGCCTGCTAATCAACTGCACGCACGAACACGTCATCCGGCTGCTCCCTCCCTTCATCCTGCGCGCGCGGGACGTCGCGGAGTTTCTCAAGAAGTTCGAAACCGTGCTCGCGCACGCGGCCAAATCCGCAAGGGCATGGCCGGCCGCAGCTCCCGCGCCGGAAGCGCATCCGGAGCCGGTCGCCGTGGCCGCGGCGAGGTGAATATGGACACCATCGTGACTCCGCTCGCACTCAAAAGAGACCTGCTGACCGGCACGGAGTGGAATCCCGCCCAGTTGCGCGATTTCTTCGGCCTGGCCACGGAGATGAAGGCACATCCCGATCGCTACAGCACGTCGCTTGCGGGCCGCGTTTTTGTTCTGATCTTCGAAAAGCCGTCGCTGCGCACGCGCGTGACGTTTGAGACGGGTATCGCGAACCTCGGCGGCTCGTCGATTTTCCTCGACCACACCGGCGCGCGCATGGCCGAGCGAGAACCGATTCGCGACATCGCCAAGAATCTCGAGCGCTGGGTGCAAGGCATCGTCGCGCGCGTCTTCGCGCAGGAATCGCTCGATGAGCTTGCGGCAAACGCCAACGTACCGGTGATCAATGCGCTCTCTGACAAATTTCATCCGTGCCAGGCGCTCGCCGACTTTTTCACGCTACAGGAGCGCTTCGGCAACCTGCGCGGGCTGCAGCTTGCGTATGTGGGCGACGGCAACAATATGTGCCATTCGCTGATGAACATCGGCGCGCGCTGCGGGGTGCATGTCCGCGTGGCGACGCCCAAGGGCTACGAGCCGGATGGCGCCATCGTCGCCGAGGCGAAGCGCGCGGCCCGCGAAACCCACGGCAAGATCGAAGTAATGCGCTCGCCCGAGGAAGCCGTTGCCGGCGCGCAGGCGGTCTACACGGACGTGTGGGCCAGCATGGGCCAGGAATCCGAGGCTAGGGAACGCGAAGCGGTCTTCGTTCGATACCAGGTAAATGAAGCGCTCTTCGCCCGAGGGTTGCCCGACGCCGTCTTCCTGCACTGCCTGCCGGCGCATCGCGGACTGGAAGTCACCGAAGGCGTCATCGACTCGCCTCGCTCGATCATCTACGACCAGGCCGAGAATCGCCTCCACGTCCAGAAAGCCATCCTGCATTCGCTTCTCAACAGCTAAGGAGAATTCATTGCCCAAGAAAGTTGTTCTTGCCTATTCCGGAGGGCTCGATACCTCCATCATTATCCCGTGGCTCAAGGAACATTACGGCGGCTGCGAGGTGATCGCCATGATCGGCGACCTCGGCCAGCGCGAAAACCTGCAAGCGGCTTACAAGAAGGCCCTCGCCACCGGGGCAAGCGCCGCGTACATCGAAGACCTGCGCGAGGAGTTCATCACCGGCTATATCTGGCCCACGCTACGGGCGGGAGCGGTCTACGAGCACAAATACCTGCTCGGCACGTCGTTCGCCCGCCCGTTGCTCGCGAAGCGGCAGGTTGAGGTCGCAAAGAGGGTCGGCGCGGATGCGCTGGCCCACGGTTGCACCGGCAAAGGGAACGATCAGGTTCGCTTCGAGCTTGCCGCCAAGGCGCTCGCGCCCGAACTTACGATCATCGCGCCGTGGCGCGAATGGAGCATTTCGTCGCGCGAGGAAGCGATCGCTTACGCGCGTTCGCACAACGTCTCGGTCGAGCAAACCGCGGAAAATATCTATAGCCGCGACCGCAACATCTGGCACTTGAGCCACGAAGGCGGCGTTCTCGAAGATCCCGCGAACGCGCCGGAAGAATCGATGTGGCAGTGGATCGTTTCGCCCGCGAAGGCGCCCGACCAGCCTACGACGGTTGAGATCGGCTTCGAGGCGGGAACGCCCGTTTCGGTGAACGGCAAGCAGCTCGCGCCGCTTGCGCTGCTCGACGAGTTGAACGAAATCGCCGCCGCAAACGGCGTAGGGCGGATGGACATCGTCGAAAACCGCCTCGTGGGAATGAAGTCGCGCGGCGCCTACGAGACTCCTGGCGGCACACTGCTCGTTGCGGCGCACCGCGAGCTCGAATCGATCTGCCTCGACCGCGAGACGGCGCACTACCAGCAGATTCTCTCCCTACGCTACGCCGAGATGGTCTACTACGGCATGTGGTTCACGCCGCTGCGCGAAGCCCTCGACGCGTTTTTCACGAACTCGCAGAAGCGCGTCACGGGCTCCGTCTCGCTCTCGCTCTTCAAGGGCAACGTCAGCGTCGGGTCGCGCCGCTCGCCGTATTCTCTCTACCGCCCCGGTCTCGCGAGCTTCAGCATGACCGGCTACAACCCGAAGGACGCCGAGGGTTTTATCAATCTCTTCGCGCTCCCCATCACTGTCCCGCTCGAGGCAGCCGTGCGATGAGCCAGCCCGCCGGCTCGAAGATGTGGGGCGGCCGTTTCGAGCGCCCCCCGGACGCCTCATTCTACGAATTCGAGCGTTCGTGGCAGTTCGACCGCCGGCTTCTGCCGCAGGAGCTTGCGCTCGACCGCGCCTGGGCTCGCGCCATTACGGCCGCGGGAATCCTCACGCGCGACGAGGGCCAGCGGCTCGTCGCAACGCTCGATGAAATCGAGGCCCGCGCGAAATCGGACTCCGCCTGGCTCGACGCCTCGAAAGCCGAGGACGTCCACCACTTCGCCGAGACCGCGCTGATCGAAAAGCTCGGCCCGCTCGGCGCGAAGCTGCACACCGGCCGCAGCCGCAACGAGATGGTCGCCACCGAATTCCGTATGTACGTGAAGGACGCGGCGCGCGAGATTCGCGGCGCCGTCGCGTCGCTCGGCCGCGCGATCGCCGGACAGGCCACGCACAATTTCGGCATTCCCATGCCCGGCGCCACGCATCTGCAGCACGCGCAGCCGCTCCTCATTTCGCACTGGCTTCTCGCGCACGGCGAAGCCTTCCTGCGCGACGCCGAACGCCTTGCGGCCGCGGCGGCTCGCGCGGACGTCTGCCCCCTCGGCTCGGGAGCGCTGGCTGGTTGCGCGTTTCCGCTCGACCGCATGGCTCTCGCCCGCGATCTGGGCTTCTCGCGGATCACCGCGAACAGTCTAGATGCCGTCAGCGACCGCGACTTCGCGCTCGAAATGCTCTTCGCTCTCGCCGCGCTCGCGATGCACCTCTCGCGGCTCGCCGAGGACATGATCCTGTTCGCCGCGCCCGAGTTCGGATTCATCGAACTGCCGGACGAATACTCCACCGGCAGCAGCCTGATGCCGCAAAAAAAAAATCCCGACTCCTGGGAGCTGATCCGCGGCAAGACGGGCCGCATGTACGGTTCGCTCGTCGCGTTGCTCACAACCTGCAAGGGCCTGCCCTCGAGCTATCAGCGCGACTTGCAGGAGGACAAGGAGCCGCTGTTCGCCGCTCATGACCAGGCGCTCGCCATGGCTCGCATTGCCGCCGCGACCCTGGCGGCGACGCGCTTCCGCGAGGCGCGCCTGCGTGAATCCGCGCAGGATCCGGGGCTCGTTGCCACGGAACTCGCCGACTATCTCGTCGCCAAGGGCGTCCCGTTCCGGGAAGCGCACGAAATCGTCGGGAAGGTCCTCCGAGCGGGGGAACAGGACGGAAAATCCATCCGCGAGCTGCCCGTCGCCCGGCTCAGGGAGTTCTCCTCCGCGTTCGGGCCGGATTTCGCGGACGCGCTCACTCTGGAAGCGTCGCTGGCCCGGCACGCCGTTCCCGGAGGAACGGCTCCGGACGCGGTGCGCGCCGCGCTCGAGAACTTCAACGCGCGCCTCGCCAAGCTCGAGGAAAATCCATGAGGGCGCAGACGATGGTCGAAAATGCAGCTCAGGCTGTTCCCGAACACGGCAGCGCCCGTCTGTCCGCTTCGGATGTCCCCCGGGGTTTTACGTTCGCCGCCACTCACTGCGGCCTGAAAAAGACGCGCCTCGACCTGGGCATTCTCGTCAGCGAGGCTCCCGCCGCCGCAGCGGCCGTCTTCACCACGAATCGCGTGGTCGCAGCGCCGGTGGTCGCGTCGCGCGAGCATCTGCGCAAATCGAAGGGCTGGGTGCGGGGTGTGATCGTCAATTCCGGCAATGCCAATTGCTGCACTCGCGTCGACGGCTATCCCGCCTCGATCGCCACCGCCGGCAAGCTCGCGGCGGAATTGGGCGGTCTCGATCCCTCGCAGATACTCGTCTGCTCGACCGGCGTGATCGGCGCGCCGCTGAAAATCGACCGAATTCTCGATGCCGTCCCGGACCTTGTCCGCGCCCGCAACGCCCAAGCCGGCTCTTTCGAGGATTTCGCGCGCTCCATCATGACCACGGACACGCGCCCCAAGTGGGCCGCCGCGAAATGCCGCGTCGCCGGAAAGCAGGTGCGCCTCCTCGGCTGCGCCAAGGGCTCCGGAATGATCGAGCCGCACATGGCGACGATGCTCGCGTTCATCGCCACCGACGCCGCCATCGCGCCCGCGCTGCTCTCCCGAGCCCTGAAGGCCGCCGTCGGCCCGACCTTCAATGCGATCACCGTCGATGGCGATACCTCGACCAACGACACGGCGGCGCTGCTCGCCAGCGGCCAGTCCGGCGCGCGCAAGATTTCGAATGCCTCTGGCGCCGATTACAAGAGTTTCCTCGCCGCGCTCCAAACCGTTTGCCAATCCCTCGCCCTCGCCATCGTCGAGGACGGCGAAGGCGCACAGCGCGTGATCGAAATCGAAGTGCGCGGCGCCCCTTCGGACCGTGCCGCTGACCGGATTGCGCGCACCATCGCGAATTCTCCGCTCGTGAAGACCGCCTTCGCAGGCGCCGATCCCAACTGGGGCCGCATCCTCGCCGCCGCTGGGCGCTCCGGCGCGCGCTTTGACTGGCAGCACACCGACATCTGGATCGCGGGCGTCGAAGTCTGCCGCGGAGGCCGCGAGTATCCCTTCGACGAAGTGGGCACCCACGAGAAAATGCTCGAGAAGCACGTTCCCGTCGTCGTCGACCTGCACTCCGGCGAGGGCCGCGCCCGCATGTGGACCTGCGACTTCACCAAGGAGTACGTCCACATCAACGCCAGTTACCGCACGTAGCGCGCCGGCGCCGCCAGTTCCCGAAGACCCTGCGACCCGCGCGATAGGTTGACTGCGGGGTTAACTTGCCGCAAGATGCTTCCTGAGTTGCTGGAGCGCTCGCTTCAGCCCGAGTGGCCGGCCATTGCTGACTGCCCGCGGCCTCGATCCTGCCTCTTCAGCCTCGCCGGACCCGCCTGACCGTATGACGGAGGCGCAAGGAGATCGATCGTGAAGAAATTGTACGTCGGTAATTTGTCGTTCAAGGCTACGGAAGACGATGTCTCGGCCCTTTTTTCAGAAATCGGCGTTCAACCGGATTCTCTCACCCTTCTTCGCGATCGGTTTACAGGACAGCCGCGCGGCTTCGGATTTGCGGAAGTTCGCGACGACGCCGAGGCCGAAAAGGCCATCGCGGCCCTCAACGGGAAGGAGTTCCTCGGCCGCGCGCTCGTGGTCAATGAGGCGCGCCCGCAGCGTGAAAGTGGCGGCGGAGGCGGGGGGCGCGGCGGCTATGGTGGCGGCGGTGGTGGTGGCCGAGGCGGTCACGGTGGCGGCGGTGGTGGTGGTGGCCGCGGTGGTCGCGGAGGACGCGGCGATTACGGCGGTCGCGACCGCTAAAAGGATTTACGGCGGCTCTCTCTTTGTCACGCCATGGCGGCGCGTTGACGATCGGCGCTAACGAGCGGCGTCGGCTCGGTTGCCTCGACGCGCCCGCCCGAGTACGCGAACCTCTCGAGCGTAGTTCCCCGAAGCCCCATCGCGATTAGCGACGCTACGTCCAGCTTCGCTTCCGCCTCCGTCAACTCTTCCGGCCGGGCGGAGAGCTCCGGGCTGCGCGGCAAAAACACGGGGCAGCAATCGTGGAACGGTTCCGAGGAGGTCTCGTACGTCCCGATCTTCCGCGCCGTGGCAAGAATCTCCATTTTGTCCGTGCCGATCAGCGGCCGGAACACCGTCATCCGCGCGGCCGCGTCCACCGCAACCAGGTTGCGTAGCGTTTGCGAAGCCACCTGCCCCAGGCTGTCGCCGGTCATGAGCGCAAGCGCTCGAGACCTCCGCGCCAGCGCCTCCGCGATTCGCAGCATCATCCGCCGGTAAAGCAGCACGCGCACGCTCTCCGGCGCGTACCGCACGATCTCGCGCTGGATGGCTTCGAACGGCACGCGGTACAGGTTTGCCCGAAACTGGTAGCGCACCAGCGTCCGCACCAGCCCGCTCGCCACGTGCAGCGAAGATTCCCCCGGCCGCGCGCCCGTGCCGTAGAAATGCACGAAGCTCAGGTGCGCGCCGCGCTTCATCATGTGGTACGCGGCCACGGCCGAATCGTATCCGCCGGATAGCAGGCACGTCACGCGCCCCGCCGTGTTCGCCGGCAATCCCCCCGGGCCCGGAATCTTTCGCGCGTAGACCAGCAGCGGCCCCGGCGTCACTTCGATGTGGCAGGTCAGGTCGGGATCCTTCAGCCGCACGCGAACCTCGCGCCCCTGCGCGCGAAGTTTTTCGAGCAGGTGGCGTCCAACGGCTGATTCGATCTCCATCGTCGAATGCGGAAACGTCTTGTCGCTCCGCTTGGCCCGCACCGCGAAACTCGAAAAGCGCAGCGGCTCGACCTCCTCCCACGCCTCGCGGCAAAGCGCTTCCATGTCGCGCTCCACCGGGCGCGCCACCGCGTAGTACGCGACGCCGAAGACGCGCTCGATTCGCCCGATGGCCTCTTCGAGCGGCGCTCCCGCCCCGAGTCGCACCAGGAACCGGTCGCCCGGCTGCTCGATCCGCTCGACGGCGATTCCTTGCAGGCTCTGCCGCAGCGCCGTGAAAAGCTTGCCGAGAAAAAATCGCCGGTTGCGGCCCTTGAGCCACAGCTCGTGGTAATGCACGACGATGACGGAACCGTTCATACGAATTCCTTGCCGCTCACACGATCGCCTAACTTGCGGCCTCTAATCTCCGTTCCTGTGCGCCTTTCGCCTTTGAGCTAACTTGATCCAACTCGATCCAGCGAATCTCGATCGCCCCGGTTCTGGCCCCAGTTTTGATAAGTATAGCAGCCGTGCGCCGTCCCGCGCACCGCGGCGCGGCCACTCTCGCCTGCGCGTCAGCTGCGGTTCGCCCGCGAACGCAGGCCGCCGCTTCCCAGCCCTCATTGATGCGTAACGTGCGATAACTCAATGGATACACGCGCAACTTTCGCCCTAGGCCGGGGTTACAATCTCGCATCGGTCGGTTTGCGGAGCGTGGAATCGGGCGCAAGAATTCAAGCTACCGGAATGGGCTTTGCCGCATCCAATGTTGCATCCAGTCGGTTGAATCCGACGGACGATGTTGGAGCGTACTGAGGAAGAGAGGCCACGATGTGGAACCGTCGGGATTGGGACGATTTCTTCGATATCGTGAGAAGGCGGTGGCAACTGCGCCGTCCGCCGCGCCCGGTAGACCGTTCGCGGCCCAACCGCCTCGTGCCCACCGAAGGCTACAGCCTCGCCGAGCTGGATGACGCCGGCCTTAGCATCGACCAGGCCGAGCGCCTCGGCCTCCCCGTGGACGCCGGCCGTTTCGGCTCCTACGGGCCCAACGTCACCACCCTGCGCGATTACCTCCGCGCCACCCGCTCGCGTTTCTAGGCTACTCTCGTCCACGCGTCATTCTGAGCGGAGCGTCCCGGCTCTCTCTTCCCCCGGAGATCGGCTTTGTCGATCTCCGGGCCGGGACGCGCAGTAGAAGAATCTCTCTTCGATTCTCCATTTTCCGCCTCTTTCCCGTTGCAGTCCGCCGCGTAAGGCCTTAATTTAGTGGGGCTCTCTTAGGCTAAGGAAGGCACCTTGAGGAAGAAGATTCGTGTCGTGCAGTTCGGCGTCGGCCCCATCGGAGCTTCGATCGCTCGCCTGATGCGCCAGAAACCGTCGCTCGAAATCGTCGGCGGCATCGACCGTGATCCGGCCAAGGCCGGCCGCGACCTCGGCGAGCTCGTCGGTGCGCCGGACGCGCCCTGGGGCGTTCCCGTGTCCCACGACGTGCGCGCCGTGCTCGAAAAGCCCGTAGACGTTGTCCTGCACACCACGTCGTCGTATCTCGCGGGCGTCATGGACGAACTGCTCGCGTGCCTCTCCGCCGGCTGCTGCGTCGTTTCCACCTGCGAGGAGTTGGCCTATCCGCTCCGCAAGCATCCGGAGCTCTCGGCGAAGCTCGACGCCGCCGCGAAGGACGAAGGCGTTGCCCTCGTCGGCACGGGCGTCAACCCCGGCTTTGTGATGGATAAACTCGTTCTGGTGCTCTCCGCCGCCGCGCAGCGCGTGGATTACGCCAAGGCCGTGCGCATCGTGGACGCCTCGAAGCGCCGGCTGCCGCTGCAAAAGAAAATCGGCGCCGGCATGACGGACGCCGAATTCCGCGAGCAGGTCGCCGCCGGCATCATCAAGCATCACGGCTTGCCCGAATCGGTCGCCATGGTCTCCGATGGCCTTGGCCTCGTCGTGGACGACATTTCCGAAACCATCGAACCTGTCATCGCGCAGGAACCCGTGAAAACTCCGTTCCTCGAAGTCGCGCCCGGCCAGGTTGCCGGCGTCCATCAGATCGCCCGCGGCACCTTGAAGGGCGAGGAGAAAATCTTCATGGAGCTTCAGATGTACGTCGGCGCGAAGCAGCCTGCCGACACGGTCGAACTGCGCGGCGAGCCGAATCTTTCGCTCACGATTCCCGGCGGCGCGCACGGAGACATCGCCACCGCCGCCATCGCCGTCAACGCGATCCCATCAATCCTCGCCGCCCCCGCCGGCCTCCGCACCGTCCGCGACCTCCCCCTCGCTTTCTTCCCTCCGCATCCTGTCACTTGACCGCTCGCGGCTTCCCGTCCCCGAACCGGGTTTCCAGAGCCTATTGAAATCCGCGGTCTCTTGTTGATTCTAAGTGCTTGTTGTTGAAGAGATTACGGCCTGCCTATTGAACTCTGTTGAAGCTCGGTGCTTCCGCAGTTACAAAATTATCTACAGGCGCGCATCAGCTTGCTTTCTTGCCCGTTTCGAATTTTGGCGAACGCCATTCTTAAAAGCGCTTATTGATCCGCAAAGTAATTTGCATCGAAGGTATATACGACCTGTGGTATAACCCCTGGGCTCATGTTGTCTTGAAACCCCTCTCACAAACGGAGCCCACTATGAAACCGGATCGACGCCGACTTAGAGTCGGGCTATCCATTGTTTTGTCCCTCGTGTGGTTCATGGCTCCTGTCGCGCCCGGTCAGGCACCTGCCCCGAAACCTCCAAAGGAAGCGCCAAAGACTACGGCTGCGATTACCAGCGGAGATCCCATGCACGACAAAGTGAGTTTGCCGGCAACATTCCATAGTTCGCCGATACGGGTGAACGGCGTTCTCACTAACCCAAATACGGATGTGACTCACCTAACCCACGACATGATCGCAATTGAAAATGAGAAACCGGTGCAGTGGGATAAGGACGAGGGTCTGGCGAAATTCGTGAACGAAAACATGCCCCCTGCTCCCCCTGCTGCTTCGAACGCGTTATCGCTTCCTTCTGCGCCTTGCTCATTCGCCGATAATTCTCAGGTCTATGTTTTCCACATAACTCACTGGGAGCTCGTCAAGACAACTCCGCAAACGCCGACAACGGGATCGGCAACCCCCGCAAAACCCGTGTCGGCGCCCGCTCGTCTCGTGTCCAGCGCTTGGTTCGCTTACACTCTCCATGGGCAGAATGAGCTCAAGTTTGCACGCCTTAGCGGTCAAGGAGATCAGACTGTTTATGGCAAGAAGAAGGCACTCGTTATCGGGTTAGCTGGATTTGACGAACATGTAGACGACTCTGTCTTCGATAACTTCAAGGAAACCTACGACACGTCAGTTGTGCAGGGAACTCCAGAGAACCGGACCGATTTTGCGCTCTTAGTATCATCGATCGGGGGATTTGCAGTACCCGTAAACCCGACGAAAGGCGGACTCCTAGCCATCAGTTCAACGACGTTCGCTTTGACAGTGGGTTGTCAGTTTGGGACTCCCAAATTGCCATTCGCGTTGACGGTCACGGACAGCACCGTCGCTGTACCAGAGGACAAGGCACCGTCCGCTCCGGCCTCTGGCTCCCTAACTTGCGCGGGAACGGACAAGAATTTGACTCCGTGCGCCTCGACGCATTCTTTCGGGAGCATCGACAAAGAGTATTGGGATGTGTCGATAGGACTGGCTTTGCCGGGGGTTCGCGAGACGAAATACACGTTCACAAACAACACCGTCACCGTTGGCAAGACTACGCACACCGACTTGTATGGAATGGTGGATTTCTATGAGGCAGCTCGTTGGCGCCCGAAAGATACATGGATTCCGCACTTTGCTGTTGGACTGCCAGTCACAAGTCAGACTTTCTATCGACCGTTTTTCGGAATATCTGAGAATTTGACTGGATCGACGGGCCTTCAACGGAAGCTGTTGCTACCAATCGGCATAAACGTCTTCGCCGGTCTCGTCGACATGAAGACTCAATATCTCGTGGACAGCCCCACAACTCAGGCGGCGTTCAACACTGATCTCAAGCACACACGCGTGTGGAAGGGAGTCTTTGGTATCGAGGTGCCGATAGCTTCGATGGCGAGCAAGCTCGGGAAGAAGAGTAGTTCGGCTGCGCCTAAGAACAGTGCCTCCCCGTAGATATGCTGTCAGGCACATTCGGCAAAATGCTCGCACGGCGGTTTGTCCGCCCTTCCACCTCAGCAATTCCAGCCTGACATCAGGGCGCGGGCGCATAGTACCACACCATTAGTTAACGATTGAGTGCGCCTGGGCCCGTGGCTGCCGCACCTTTCCGAGCATAAGGTCGCCATCGCTTTCTCCTGGGGATATCCTCGTCTAGAAAATCGGCATTTACGACGGTATCTGTAGTCCACACCAACCATTTGACATTTCAATAACAATATGCTAGCCAATTTATTGGTTTTAAGCGTGAGAGAACTTTTGGATGAAAGTGGCAACGACAACTCGGAAGCAACCGCAGCCACGCGGCAATCGCCCGCGCCCGACGTCCTCTTTTGGCACCCTCGCAGTGGAATCCTAATCGACACAGTAGGACGATCAAAAACGCCTGTAAGCCTTTGAAAACAAAAGCTGGAGGCAATTTCTAATCGTCACATTTTCGGACCCTCTCGAAGAGGGCCCGCGAGAAGAAATCGCTCTTTGACAACTGAATCGGAAGCGTCTGATGCGCACGTTTCACTTGGATCGCACCGAGAATCCTTGTGGGTCGTGGCTTTAGCCACGACATAAGACGGTGGTGCGCAGCACCCACCTTTGCGCTGCCTCTCCCGCGGCATGTATTCGCTTTGCAGGCGCCGTGGTAGCGAGTCGTCGCTTCGTTAGCTTCGGATGCGCGAATCTACCCGTCAACGGCTGCCGAGCAGAATCGTCCGTAACTCACTGAAAAAAAAGAGAAGTGGTGCCTCTTACCCGTCAATGAAAACGACCCCTTTCTGGCGCTTTTGCGGCCCACGCTACGCGCTGGCGGCTTTTCTCCAGAAGCGGGCGACGGCGGAGAAATCGGGATCGTCCTTCGACGCATCCTTCACCGACGAATACGTGGCGTAGGCGGCGGCGCCCGCGGGCAGCGCGACTCCGTGCTCGCGCGCCAGTTCCAGCGCGAGGCGAACGTCCTTGTGCATCAGCCGCAGAGGGAAGCTGGCGGGAAATTCGCCCTTCACCATCATCGGCGCTTTCACATCGAGCACTCCCGATCGCGCCATGCTGGATTGCAGCACCTCCAGCAGGCGTTCGGCCGGCACGCCCGCGGCCGTGACGAGCGCCAGAGCCTCCGCGAACGCATCCACCTGGAGCGCTAGCAGCAGGTTCATCCCCAGCTTCACGGTCTGCCCCGCGCCGGTCGGCCCGAGCAGAAAGAATCTCTTGCCCATCGCTTCAAACACGGGCTTCATGCGATCCAGCGTTTCGGCCTTTCCACCGATCATGAAAACGAGTTCGCCCTTTTCCGCCCCCCACGTGCCGCCGGTCACGGGCGCGTCGAGAAAATCGACGCCTCGCTCCGCGCACGCCGCCGCCACGCGACGCGCGGTCTCCGGCGACACGGTGCTCGAATCCACAAGCGTCGTTCCGGCGCGCAGGGCTTCGAGCGCTCCGTTCTTGCCGAAGAGAACCTCTTCGAGCGCAGACGGATCGCTCACAATCGTGATCAGAACGTCCGCCGCGGCGGCCGCTTCGCGCGGACCGGCGGCCAGCTTCGCGCCCTCGCCCACCAGGTCGTCCGCCTTCGACTTCGTCCGGTTCCAGACGACGACCGGGAATCCCGCGCGCAGCAGGTTCCGCGCCATCGGCTTCCCCATCAGTCCCAATCCAATGAATCCAATCGTGGGTTTCATCCACGCCTCCTGAATATGACGTTCCTGGATTTAGATGAGAGAAAACTCGACGCGGTGGCGGAAAGGATCGATGCGCTCGGCGCGCACTCGCACGCGGTCGCCCAGCTTGAAGATTCGCTTCGCGGCGCTGCCACGCCCGGCGCGATGAGGCTCGGTCACGATGGTGTGGTCACGCTCGCGAAAGATGCACCGCTGGCCGGTCGATTCCTCAAGCCGGTCGATGCTGACGAGCCCTTCGACGAAAATCTCGGTCAGCTCGACGAAGAACCCGAATTTCTGCACGGAGATGATCAGCGCGTCGTACTCTTCGCCGAGATGGCTCTCCATGAACTGTGCCGTCTTCCACTCCATCAGTTCCCGTTCGGCCGCTTCCGCGCCGCGCTCCGATTCCGAGCTTTCGGACGCGACCTCCTCGAGTTCGACGCGGCGATACGGTCCGAGCGTCGCCACGGGCGGCTCGTGCTTTCCGCCGTGGGCGTGCGACGGCTCGCGCGGCGGCGCGTGCGGTGCAACCACATCGGGGTTTTCGAGCGCCCATTTCAGCGCGCGATGGACGGTCAGATCCGGGTAGCGCCGAATCGGCGACGTGAAGTGCGTGTACTCCTTCGCCGCGAGCGCGAAATGGCCGAGCAGGTCCGCGGCGTAGCGCGCCTGCTTGAGCGACCGCAGCATCAGGTAGGAAAGGATTCGTTCCTCCGGCTTTCCGGCGATCTTCAGAGTTAGCCGCTGGTAGTGCTGGGGCCGGATGTCGACTTCTTCCGCTCCGGGCAGCGTCACGCTCATTGGCCTCATGCGACCGCGGCCGCCTCCGGCATGCGCGGGCGACTTCACCCGGCCGTGCCGCACGGCGACGCGGCGCTCGGTGAGGTCTTCGACGCCAAGCGAGTAGCCGAACGCCTTTGCCAACTCCTCGAATTCGAGCACCTTCTTTGGGTCGGGTTTCTCGTGGACGCGATGGAGCGAGGCGATGCCGCGCTTATCGAGGTATTGCGCGACGGCTTCGTTCGCCGCGAGCATGAACTCCTCGATGATGCGGTGGGCGATGTTGCGCTCGCTGCGGAGGATGCTGGTCATCGCACCGGCTTCGTCGAATTCGATCACCGGCTCGGGGAGATCGAAATCGATCGAGCCGCGCGCGTGGCGCCGGGCGCTCAGCAGCAGCGCCAGTTCCTTCATCCGGCGGAAATCTTCCACCAACGGCGCGTAGCGCCGGCTCATCTCCGGATCGCCTTCGAGCACCTTGTTGACGTTCGTATAGGTCATGCGCTCGGCCGAACGAATCACGCCGGACGTGAAATCGGCGCCGATCATCTTGCCGGCTGCGTCCATTTCCATGATCGCGCTCATCACCAAGCGGTCCACTTTCGGGTTGAGCGAGCAGATGCCGTTCGAAAGCTCTTCGGGGAGCATGGGCACGGCACGGTTCGGGAAGTAGACCGACGTTCCGCGCAATCGGGCTTCGCCATCCAACGGCGAAGCCCGGCGGACGTAGTGCGCCACGTCCGCGATGTGCACCTGCAACTCGTAGTTGCCGTTCGGAAGCGCGCGGACGTGCACCGCGTCGTCGAAATCGCGCGCCGTCTCGCCGTCGATCGTAACGATCGGCAGATCGCGGAAATCACGCCGCCCGCGCAGGTCATCCTCGGCAACCTGCTGCGGCGCCGCTTTCGCGCCGGCAAGCACCTCGTCCGGAAACACGTGCGGGATGTGATGCTTCCGGATGATGATCTCGACGTCCACGCCGATCTCGCCCGGCCGGCCGAGAACCTCGATCACGCGGCCCGCAGGCGCGATTCCGCCCCTCGGATAGCGCGTGATTTCGGCGTTCACAACGGCGCCGTCAAGCTCCGGAAGCCGCAAGCGGCGAATCGACGCCGGCTGAATTTCGGTGCCGAGCTTCTGCCGCAACTCGGGAGTCAATTCGTCGCCGGGCGGGATCAGTACTTCGTGGGGAATGCGCGTGTCGTAGGGCAGAACGTAGTTTCCGTGCGGGCCGTAGCGGAACAGGCCGACGAGGGTGGGGTGCTCGCGCTCGGCGATCTGCACGACGCGGCCCTCCGCGCGGCCATCGGCACGCCGCCGCACGATTCGCGCGAGAACGTGATCGCCGTGCATGGCGTCGCCGAGATTGTCGCGACCGATGAAGAGATCGCCGTCAACCCCGGGAATCGGCTTCTCGGGGACGAGGAAGCCGTAGCCATCGCGGTGGGCGATGACACGGCCGGGAATCAGATTCGGATCGCGCGCGCGCTGCGTTGCCGTCGGTGCGGCGCTTGTTCCCGGCTCAACCGCCGACGGACCGGGAGCGGCGCTCTGGGCCTGCTTCTGGCCCACGAGGCGGTAGCGCCCGCCGTAAATTTCCTCGACCTCGCCGCGCCGCTTGAGCTGCTGGATGACCCTCGGGAGAAAGCGGCGTCCGCGATGCTTCAATCCCATGGCGTGCGCGATCTCGCGGATGCTCACGGCGGAGGAAAGCGTCGCGAGATGCGCGGTCACCGCTCCGGCGCTGACTTCATCGGGGCGGGCTTCCTTCTGATCGATGATGTGCTGGCGTTTCATGGTCGGGCTCGGTTGGCCCATAGACAGGCTAGCGGAATTTTCGCCGCGTGGCAAAACCCACTTCGCCCGGAGGCTATTGCGGGGGCGGCTGGGCGGTTGGAACGTCGAGGATGACGATTTTGCCGTCCTGCTGACGCTCGAGCGCGGGCGCGTACTCGCCGAGCAGCTCGCGCCGCCACCACGCGCCGGTCTCGCGCTTGGTCTTCATGTCCGTGAACCAGTACTGGTAGATGACGGCGCGGACCTGCTGCGGCGCCGAGCGCGCAAAGGGATTTTCCGCGAACAGAGCGAGGACGTCGCGCTCGTTCGTGAGGAGCCGCTCTTCGGTCCAGACCACGAAACGGTAGTCGGGCCACGAGCCGAGCGACGCGAACCACAGATTCCACTCGAACCGCGGCTGGTACGGGGCGTAGATTCCGGGCGCTTTGTTCAGGTCCTGCGGCTTGTAGCGGAAGAGGTATGGTGTCCAGTCCTTTCCATCCGCCGAGCCCTGGAATTCGACCTCGTAGCGCGCGTGGGTCATCACGGCAAACAGGCCGTAGCGGTCGGCGATGCGAAACGGTTCGAGCATTTCGACCGGCTTCTGCGGCAGCGGCAGGCTGGGAAGGAACATCCAGAGCAGCTTCGCCGTCGCAGCGTAAAAAACGAAGGCGAAGCAGATGCCCGCGACGGTCATTCTGACCGGCGTGAGGCGCTTGCGCCAGAAAGCCAGGCCCTTTTCCGCCTGGGCCTGGGCACTCGCGGCCGGCGCGGGCCTTTGCTCGACCAAGGCGCGAATGCCCCTGGGAACGGCCCATTCGATGAAGCGGTCGTCGAGCAGGAGGAACCCGAGCGAGAAGACGATGTAGTTCAAAAAGGCGTAGTTGCCCGTGAGAATGATGCTGATTTCAAACGGCGCCACGATGACAAACAGGGCGATGCGGAACCGCCGCGGCAGGAAAAGCATCCACACGAGAACGAGTTCGATGGCGAGCGTGTAGAAGACGGCCGAGGCATGGAACCAGTGAGGGAAGTGGCCGACGTACCACCCGATCCACGTGGGCAGCGGAGCGTTCTGGTAGTAGTCGTCCATGGCGGTGAAGTGGCGCCACGAAACATCGTGGCTCGCCATCTTCGCGACGCCCGACTCGAAGTAGATGCGGAACCATTCCCAGCGCAGGAGGAACAGGCTCGCGCGCGATGCCGGATGCGCGCGGCCGAGCCCCGGACGAAGTCCGGGCGGCGCGAAGAACAACGCGAGGAAGCCGGCTTCGAGCAACATGCCGTCCGATTGATAGCCGGAAAAATCCTGCGCGGCGCTGACAAACGACAAAAAGCAGACGAACGAGATCAGGAGGGCGGCGCGCGGCCAGAGGTTCAACACGACGAAAATCGACGCGATCAGCCCGGCACAGGTGACGATCAGGAGCGCACGATCGCCCGATCCGAACCAGAAGAGCGTGGGCGCGTACCAGAATCGCTGCCCGTGCAGGGCCGCCGACACCGCTTGCAGGTAATCCGTCGCGGGAAGAATTCCGTTCGGGCCAAGAAGCCCCCTGATCTGAAAAAGCAGGGAATAAAACGCGGAGAAGTAGATCAGGCCGAGCGCGCGCAGGAAGATCCATCGGGGCCAGAGGTGTCCCGAATGCTTTTCGCCCGGGGTTTCAGGCCCGAGCAGCCACTTCACCGCCGCTTCCAGCCAGGTCTCCATCGCGCCGCGATTATACAGATGCGGGCCCGCAAACGCTCCTACCGAATCCGCGGTGCTTCAAACTGAACCACCACCCGTTTTCGGCGGACTGTTAGTCCGGGTCTGGCGACGCAACGGCGGGGCGAGGGTTTCGAGGCCTGAAAAACGGCGGGGTTGGAACGGAGTGGAGCCCTTCGCGTCCTTCGACGAAGTCGATCAGAAATTCCTGCGCGTTGAAGCGGAAGCCGTTCCTCGCGTGCGCCAGGCGCCCCGCCTGATGCGGCCGGACATACTCGCCGGAGGGCAAGAGCAGGCGGGTCTTCAGCGTATCCGCCAGATACGGCGAGACCACCTCCGTGAGAATGCGTTCGCACAACTCAGGGTCGTGAATCTGGAACATCACTTCCACGCGCTCGTAGATGTTCCGCTGCATCCAATCGGCGCTGCCCAGATACACTTCCCTTTTGCCGGCGTTGCCAAAAACGAAAATGCGGCTGTGCTCGAGGAAACGTCCGATGACGCTGCGGACGCGGATGCGGCTGCTGACGCCGCGCACGCCAGGCCGGAGCGCGCACGCGCCGCGAACGATCAGCTCGATCCGCACGCCTGCCTGCGAGGCGCGGTAGAGGGCCTGGATGATCTTCTCGTCCAACAGGGAATTGAACTTCGCGACGATGAAGGCTGGACGTCCGGCCCGGGCGTGAGCCGCTTCCCGGTCGATCAGACCCACGACGTTCTTCCCGAGGTTCAAGGGCGCGACAAAAAGCGGAGTGTAGCGCGGCCGCTCGGAATACGCGGTCAGGTAGTTGAATACGTGATGCACGGCCGAGGTGATGCGGGTGTCGCTGGTGAGCAGACTGAGATCGGTGTAAAAGCGCGCGGTCGAGGGATTGTAGTTCCCCGTGCCCAAGTGGGTGTAGCGGCGAATCTGGCCGTCGGGTTCGCGCCGCGCGACCAGGGCGAGCTTGCAGTGCGTCTTCAGCCCGACGACGCCGTGAAACACCTGCACGCCGGCTTCCTGGAGGTTGCGCGCCCAGCGGATGTTGGAAGCCTCGTCAAAGCGGGCTTTCAGCTCGACGACCACGGCGACTTCCTTTCTCCCGGCCGCCTCGATCAACGCGCGGACGATCGGCGAATTCTCGCTGGTGCGGTAGAGCGTCTGCTTGATAGAAAGCACGGCGGGATCTTGCGCGGCGCTCTCGATGAAGCGCACCACGGCCGCGTAGGAATCGTACGGATGGTGCAGCAGGATGTTGCGCTGCCGCACGGCTTCGAAGATCGACGACGGCCCGGCCTTCAAGTCCAGCTCGCGCGGCACGAAGGACCGGTATTTTAGGTCCGGCCGCGGCGTCTGGTCGTAGAGATGAAAGAGCCGCGATAGGTTGATCGGACCGTTGATGCGAAAGACCTGCCACGACGCCAGGCGGAAATTCAACTGGAGGCGGTCGATGATCTCCTGGTCCGCACCGGCCTCGATCTCGAGGCGAACCGCGGAACCTTTGCGGCGGCGGTGAAGCTGCTGGTCGACGGATTCCAGGAGGTTGCGCGATTCCTCTTCCTGAAGGTAGAGGTTGCTGTTGCGGGTGACGCGGAAAGCCGCGGCCGAGAGAATCTCGTAACCGTGGTACAGACGCGGGGCGAACGAGTGCACCACATCGTGCAGGAACACGTACTCGACGGTGCCTTCCGGCGAGGGAACGAGCACGAGCCGCGGCAGGGCGCGCGGCACCGTCACGACTCCGAGATAGGTGTGCGAGCTGCGCCGCTTGCGTCTGAGCAGGAACGCGACGCACAACGCCTTGTTCAGGACATGCGGAAACGGATGGGCCGGATCGACCGTCACGGGCGTCAGGAGAGGCTCGACCGTCTGCAAATAGAACTTCTCGATGTGCTCGCGGGCCGCCGGCCGCAAGTCGCTGACGCTGCGCACACGGACGGATTCCTCCGCCAGGGCCGGGACGAGATCCTCCCGCCAGCAGGCGTATTGCTCGTCGACGAAGGCGTGAATCCGGGCGGCCAGCTCCGTGAGGACTTCCTCGGGGATTCGGCCGTCGGGCCCGGGTTCGCGGTTTCCCTGCTCCGCTTGCTGGAGCAAGCCGGCCAAGCGGACTTCGACGAATTCGTCGAGATTGCTTGCCGTAATCGCGAGGAATTTCACGCGCTCGAGCAACGGGTTCGCCGGGTCGCGAGCTTCCTCGAGGACGCGCTGGTTGAACTGCAACCACGAGAAGTGGCGGTTGAAGAAAAGAGTGGAATCGGGAATACGCGCTTTCGCCATGGCTGCCTCGGAGGCGCGTAAGGGTATCCCGCCAGTGTTACGGCCATGTTACGATCCGGCGCGGCCGGCTGCGCGCCGCAGGACTCTACCGGGCGCTATTGCTGAGGGTAGGCACCCGGCAGAGAGCGCAAGTAGGCCGTGATGGCCTGCGCGTCGGCGTGCGTCATGTGGTACACGTGCATCGGCGGCTGGATCGGCAGCCCATTGGGTCCGATGCCCTTCTCGAGAATCCGCTCGGCTTGATCCAACGTGAAGCCCGGGAGGCCGGCGAGGGCCGGCGCCCGATTCGACCAGTTCGTCATGGGGTGAACCGGCACAATCCAGATGGGCGCACCCTGAAGGCGCCTGGATTCGTCGAGATTGCCGCCGGCGTCCCGGGGGGTGTGGCATTCCTCGCACATCGCGACGTTCTCGACGAGGTAGCGCCCGCGGTCGATGTCGCCCTGAGCCGGGGCGGCCGCGGTTGCGCTCTTTTGCGCGGCCTGGGCGGGACGCTCCCGCGAGAACAGGCGCGAAGCACCCATGCCGGCAGCGGCGAGGATGACCACACAAACGATCAGTCGATAACTGGATTTCATCAGTTCAGTCCTGGAATTGGATTAGGATGCGGCGCGCTCCCGGAAGGGCGGCCCGCCACCGCTCGAACGCGTCAGTATGGCAAAAACCGCGATTGGCTGTCTATTGCGTTTTTCATGGTGCGGCGGAACCGGAAAGGCGCGCGAGCGCCCACCGGGCGTGGCTGGAGACGACCGGGTCTTCCGAAGAAGCAAGGCGGCCGAGCAAGCGAGCGATGCGCGGATAGTCGGCGTGATCCGGCGCGAGCGAGGAATTGCCGAGCGCCACGCAGGCGTTGCGCACCAAGCCGCGCCACTTGGCCCGCTTCACCGCGCTCCCTCGAAAGGCAGCGCTGAATTCCTGCTGCGAAAGCGAGGCGAGCCATTCGAGCGCCGGCGCGAATAGCGAATCCCGCGGGCCGAATGCGGCGAGGCTTGCGACGGGCGCTTTGCGATTCCAGGGGCAGACGTCCTGACAGATGTCGCAGCCGATGACGTTGCGGCCTACCCGTGCGCGAAGCTCTTCGGGGATTTCGCCGCGCAGTTCGATGGTCAGGTAGGAGATGCAGCGGCGCGCGTCGAGGACGTACGGCTCGGGGAAGGCTTGCGTGGGGCACGCGTCGAGACAGCGCGTGCATTTTCCGCAGAGGTCGGGCGGAGGCGGCTCGTCCGGCGCGAGGGTGGGCTCGAGGGCGAGCGTGGTGACGATAACCCCGAGGAAGAGCCACGATCCGAGCTGGGGATGGATCAGACAGGTGTTCTTCCCGAGCCAGCCGAGGCCGGCATACTTCGCGGCGATGCGCTCGACGATGGGGCCGGTGTCCGTGTAAGCGCGGGCCTCGAAAGACTCTTTGAACCGGCTGCGCATTTCAGCGATCAGCGCGTTCAGCTTCGGCTGAATCACGTCGTGGTAGTCATCTCCCCAGGCGTAGCGCGAAATCCATCCGTGCGGCGAGGCGTCTCCCACATCCGGCGGCGGATGAATCGAAGAAGGCTGCAACGAGTTGTAGTTGAGTGCGAAGACGATCAGGCTTCGCGCTCCTTCCAGAACCGCGCGCGGATCGGAGCGACGAGAGTCGTGCAGGTATCTCATTTCGCCGGCATAGCCGCGCGCAAGCCACTCGGGCAGGCGGCCGAGCTCTTCCAGCTGTTCGGCGGCCGCAGGGGCAACGCCGCAAAGATCGAATCCTGCGGCGAGCGCCCGCTCGCCGATCCAACGCGTTCGCTCGGCGGGAGTCATGGGTCCATCATGCATGATAGGACGGGCCGCAGAAACGGGAACTTCGGCGCGACCTGACCGTCGGAAGAGAGGTCCTTCGGCGGGGAAAAAACGCCCCGCCTCAGGACGACGATTCTAATCGGATCGCCGATTTGCTTGTAACTACAGCAAAGGGTTGCATACAATCGGAAATTGCCTGTCGGATCATGGAGAAACAGATGAGCCAGCGCATTGCCGCGAAAATCACGGGGGTGGCGGGGTACGTCCCACCGCGCGTGGTCACGAACGCCGATATCGAAAAATTCGTGGACACGAACGACGAATGGATTCGCTCGCGCACGGGCATCCGCGAGCGGCACTACGTCGAACCGGGAGTCGGGGCGTCGCATCTAGGGACGGAAGCGGCGAAGAAACTGCTGGCGGCCAGGGGCATCGATGCCGCCGAAATCGACCTGATCGTCGTGGCCACGGTGACGCCGGATATGCTGTTCCCGGCGACGGCTTGCCTGATCCAGGACCGGCTCGGGGCGAAAAAGGCCTGGGGCTTCGATCTTTCCGCCGCTTGCTCCGGTTTTCCGTACGCGCTGACGGTGGGCGCGCAGTTCGTGGGGTCCGGCGCTCACAAGAAAGTGCTCGTCATCGGCAGCGACGTGATGACTTCCATTATCGATTTCAAGGACCGCAACACGTGCGTGCTGTTCGGCGACGGCGCCGGCGCGGTGCTGGTTGAGCCGGCGACCTTGGATGCGGAAGGCATCATCGACTTCATGCACGATGTGGACGGCTCGGGCGGCTGCAATCTGTACATGCCCGGAGGCGGCTCGATTCATCCTGCGTCGCAGGAGACGGTCGAAAAACGGATGCACTACGTCCACCAAGAGGGCCAGCAAGTTTTCAAGTACGCGGTGCGGCGAATGAGCGAGCTGGCGTGCCAGGTCCTCGAGCGCAACGGCTTCACGAGCCGCGATCTGGCGCTGGTGGTGCCGCATCAGGCGAATCTGCGGATTATTCGCGCGATGCAGGAGCGCCTCGGCGTGGATGATTCGAAAGTGCTGGTCAATATCGACCGGTTCGGAAATACCACCGCCGCGACGATTCCGCTGGGATTGGTGGATGCCGTCGAACAGAAGCGCCTACGCAAAGGAGATTTGGTGCTGATGATCGCGGTCGGCGCGGGCTATACGACTGGCACCGTGCTGATGCGCTGGGCGTACTGAGGAAGCGCGGCCCGGCTGGCCTCGGCCACCCGCCTCAATTCACACCGAAATCGTCCGTCTGCTCTCCTAAGACGATCACGACGGGATTCTTGTCGCCGGGCGTGGTCGTCACCATCACGATCTTTGTGGTCGAAACCATAGCCACTGTGGGCGCGACCATGAAGAACGACCCGTCGAACGTGGCCGGGGCCGTCAAGCTGGTTGTGCCGGCACCGGTTGCCGCAACGAGGCCGGTGTAGGTGCCAGTCACCGTTTGACCGGCGGTGTTGGCGGACGAAGTGCTCGTGTCCTGCGTGCCTGTGATCCCGCCGCTGGTCGAGTTCGTGTTCGCCAGGGTAACCACGCCGGAGAAGTCCTGCACCGCGCTCGTCGACGGTGCGGAAGTACCCTCGATGAGGGATCCGTTGAGCGCCGAGGCATTGAACGGCGTTCCAGACTGCGGCTCGAAGAGGCCGAAGAATGGGTTCCCGTTGATCTGCCCGATGCACAGGGCTTCGTTCGAACTGATGATGTAGAAAACGGGACCGAACGGAAGCGCAAGATCCGTGGACACTCTTCCTTTCCCATCGAGAGTGCCATAGTTCGCCGTGAACGGTCCGCCGTAGGTGAATACGGCGCCGGCTTGATTCTCCGTGACCGACATATTGAAGCTCGTCCCGCCTGTGCCCGTCATTTCAGCAATCGCCACATCCGGCAGATAGGTGTTCGGATTGGTGTTTGTATCCAGGACTTGGCCAGTCAGCGTTCCCACGCTCGTGGCGGTGAAGAAGTTGCTGGCGGTCTGGCCCGCGAATGCCCCGGTCTGCTGAAACAGCTTGCCAACCGTCAGATAGGGCGTGGTCGCGGCCACGGTGTCAGTTTCGACGACGAAAGCCTCGGTCAGCACGCTCGACGAGCCGGACACGGGATAGACGCTGAAGTTCAAGCTCGAGGAAATCTGCGAAGGCGTTAGGCTCATCGTGCAGCGCGCGGCTTGCGTGGTTGTCTGAAACGTGCCCGAAAGTACCGGGGCGCTCGTGGTGCCAATCGGATTGGGAATACTGATCCCGGGGATGTTTACATCGGCCTCGCCGCTCAGGCTTCCGATGCCGCCGGCGGCCGGCAGCGCGTCGAATGCGCCGGCGAGGACGACCGGTCCTGCCGTGGAAACGCCGTTGAAGGCCGCAGCCGAGCCGGTTACGCCAAAGACGTAGTTCTCGCCGTTTGCCCCGGAAAGAGTGCTCGATCCGCAGGTCGAGACGGCCTGCTGCGCGAGCTCGCCCGATCCACGAATGCCGCTTGAGTCGAATTCGATGAGGCGGCCGTGCACGCCCGTTGAGTCGAGCGCGAAGTCGTATGCGGGCGACCCTGTGAGACTGGTGAAGACCAACTGGCCGCGGTTGTCGGCCCCCAGCGTATACCTGCCGGTGAAAGCCTGATTCTTCGGCGGTCCTTGAATCGAGTTGAAATCCTCCACGCCATTGGTGATGTTGCCGGCTCCGTCCGCGGTGAAGCTTCCGGCCATTGCAACAGCGCCCTGTGAGTTGAATCCGCTGAATTCGAATGCGTAATGTCCGTTGAGAAGGTTCGTGATGATGATGCTGAGGTTCGCAGTTTTGGTCACTGCGGGCGTTTCAGAGTCCGTGACCTGAACGGTGATGTTAAAGGTTCCCGTCGTTCCGGTCGGCTTTCCGCTGATCGTTCCGTTGGCAGCCAGCGTCAATCCGGTGGGCAAGGGGCCGGAGGTCCCGGTGAGCGCCCAGGTGTAGGGCGTGACGCCACCAGTGGCCTGGAGAGTGGTCGTCGTGTATGTGACGTTGAGCATGCCGTCAGGCAGGGTCGTGGTGGTGATTTTCAATGGCTGCGGCGGCTGGACGCTAATCGTCACGGATTTCGACTCGGTGGGGAAAGCCACGGACGTAGCTGTGATCGTCACCGAGAACCCGCTCGTGACCGAAGGCGGCGCGGTATAGGTCGCTAGTGTGGTGGTCGAGGTAAAGGTTCCCGGATTCGCCGGCGCTCCGGCACCCGGCGTGAAAACCCACGTCACGCCCGCGTTTGTCGTGTCCTTGGGCACGACCGCGGTGATCGTGACAGTCCCGCCAGCGATGACCTGGCGGGCGCTTGCGGTGAGGACAACGGTGTTGTAGTTAGTCGGGGTGCCCGCGCAACCGGTCTGAACCCAAGCGGTAACGACCAAACAGCATAGGAAAACGAACCAGGGGCGCCTAACCATCACGCCTCCTCCAGAGCTTCGCCACAATAATCATCGATCATCCAGATTACTCACTTCCTTTAGACCATAGAATCAGATGCCGGAATGCAGGAATGACGGGAGGCAATAGCGTATCAGACAACCAAAAGCCCGAAACATGAGCCAACCGGCATTTTTCCGCTTGATTGTCCGCGACTCGACAGCGGATGGGTGGCCGGGATGATCCGGCTGGGTTGTGGGGAATGCATAAACAGTCTTGCCGTAATCCCTGTACTTCCAGCGAACTTTTTCGGGGATAATGAGCCAGACAGCAAGTCCATCTGCCGACAGGGGGACAACTATTTGCGCGTCGTACTAACGGGCGGTGCGGGATTCCTCGGGTCACATCTTTGCGATCTGCTGATCGCGAAGGGCTGGGACGTTCTCTGCATCGACAATCTGATCACTGGCTCCGAGGCCAACGTCGCCCATTTGCTGCCGAATCCGAAATTCCGTTTCGTCAAGCAAGACGTGTCGAGCGGGATACAAGTCGATGGCGCGGTCGAAGGGGTGATGCATTTCGCGTCGCCAGCCAGCCCTCCGGACTATCTGAAGTACCCGATCGAGACCCTGAAAGTGGGCTCGTACGGAACACACAATGCGCTCGAATTGGCCCGCGCGAAGAAGGCGAGATTCTTGCTGGCTTCGACATCGGAGTGCTACGGAGACCCGGACGTCAGCCCGCAGCCGGAAACCTACTGGGGACACGTGAACTCGGTGGGGCCGCGAAGCGTCTACGACGAAGCCAAGCGATATGCGGAAGCGGTCACGATGGCTTATCACCGGCACCACGGCGTCGATACACACATCGTGCGGATTTTCAACACCTATGGGCCGCGGATGCGCCTGAACGACGGACGCGCGCTCCCGAATTTTCTCTACCAGGCGCTCGCCGGCGAGCCAATCACCGTCTACGGCGATGGGAAACAGACGCGAAGCTTCTGCTACGTTTCGGATTTAATCGAAGGGATTTACCGGCTGTTCGAGTCGAACGAACATTTGCCGGTCAACATCGGCAATCCGCACGAAATCACGATCCTGGAATTCGCGGAGCGCGTGCGCGCGCTCGTGGGCGCGAAGACGCCGATCGTGTTCAGAGAATTGCCCCAGGACGATCCGAAGCAGCGCTGCCCGGACATCACCAAGGCGCGGCGCATTCTGAATTGGGAGCCGAAGGTGAATCTCGAGGACGGACTACAGCGGACCTATGAATTCTTCCGCAAACAGGTCGCGTCCACGGGTCCTACCCGCTGAAATCTCGTCTGTTACTCGCGCGGAAATATCAATCCGGCCGGCCGAAACAGTGATACTCGAACCCGCGCTTTTTCATTTCCTGCGGGGAGAGCAAGTTGCGCCCGTCGAGGATGAGCGGGCGCGCCATGGCGTCGCGCACGCGGTCCCAATCGAGATTGCGGAACTCGTCCCACTCGGTGGCGATGAGCAACGCTTCCGAATTCAGCGCCGCGTCGTAAGGGGACTTCGCGTATTCGATGTTCGGCAGCACCGCGCGCGCTCTTTCCATGGCCTCAGGATCGTAGGCGCGCACGCTCGCTCCCTCGACCAACAGTTGATTCACCAGTTCGACCGCCGGTGCGAAGCGAATATCGTCCGTATTGGGCTTGAAGGCGAGTCCCAGCACGCTGACCTGCTTCCCGCGAATCACCCAGAGCGCTTCCCGAATTTTCGAGATAAACCGTTCGATACGCCGCTTGTTGATTTTCTCCGCTTCCTTCAACATCGAGAAGTCCACGCCGGAGCGTTCCGCGAGAAAAACGAACGCCTGCAAATCCTTTGGGAAACAGAAACCGCCGAAGCCCAAACCGGCGGACAGGAAACTCCCTCCAATGCGCGGGTCCAGACCCATCGCGCGGGTGACTTCCCCGATGTCGGCGCCGAGGCGCTCGGCAAGGTCCGCGACCATGTTGGCGTAGGAAATTTTCATCGCGAGGAATGAATTCGACGCGTGCTTGATCAGTTCCGCGCTGTTAATCGTCGTGACGACCCACGCAGGATCCGGGCCATCGGGGCAACCGTGCGCGTGGACCGGACAATCGAACTTCTTTTCCAGAACGGGCCGGTAGATGTCCTTGAGGTGCTTCTCCGCTTTTTCGTCCTCCACGCCTACGACAATTCGGTCGGGATGGAGGAAATCACCCACGGCCGTGCCCTCGCGAAGGAATTCCGGATTGGAAGCTACCTGAAAATTGACGCCGGTCTTGCGACTATACACGGCGAGAGCCCGCTTGAGTTCCTGACCGGTTCGCGCCGGCACCGTGCTCTTTTCGACCACGAGCTTAGGAGAGTTCGCTTCCGTGGCAACCAGACGCGCCACGTGATCGATCGCGCTCAGGTCCGCATCGCCATTCGGCAGCGGCGGCGTTCCAACGCAGATGAAGATTGCGTCTCCCGCGGCAACCGCGTCGGCCGGATTTTCGCAAAAACTAAGCCGCTTTTGCTTTCGGGCCTTCGCGATCACCTTCTCGAGTCCCGGCTCGTAAATGGGCAAACCGCCCGCTTCGAGAGTGCGTATCTTCGCCACGTCGTTATCCGTGCATACGACGTCGTGCCCGATTTCAGCGAAGCAGGCACCCGTCACCAGGCCCACATAGCCCGTGCCGATAACAGAGATTTTCAACGGTATTTCTCCCGGTCAAAAGGAATCGTGCAAATGCGCCCTAACGAATAATTCTCATATGGACGGCTGCGCGAACCAACACAAATCTCTATGGATGTTTCCTCAGCCCCATGCGGGCGGACAACTAAACCATTTGATTACAATTACTTGGGGCGGCTCAAGGCCTCTGATAGCTGGCCGGTTATGCGTGGGCCGTTGCCGCAGCGCCCTTCACGTACGTGTCGAGGAACTGCAAGGCCAGTTTCCACGCGAGGCCTGCCGCCACGGCGTTATAGCTTCCACGCGCGTCGCAGAAAAACCCGTGGTCGGCATAGGAGACCGTCACGTTCACGTACGCCTTCCCCGCCTTCGATAAGGCGTCTTCCACCGCGCGCCTGTGTTCCGGAAGAATGTGTTTGTCGAGTCCGCCCCAGAAGAGCAGGATCGGCGCATGAAGGTCGCCCGCGCGGGGCAAGAGGCCCTGTGCAATTCCTCCGCCGTAGAATGAAATGGACGCCTGCAACGGCACGGTCGCGCAGGCCAGGAACGACGCGCGGCCTCCCATGCAGAAACCGATGCTGGCGATGCGGTCAGGTGACACTTGGGAGTTGCTTCGCAGCCAGTCGTACGCCGCGCGAATGTCCGCGCTTTGACCCGCCTCCGTCAGCGCCTGAAGGTGCGACATGGCCGACGGAAAATCGTCGTATCGCCCTTCGAAGCCGGGGCCGGTACGGTGAAACAGCTCGGGCGCAATCGCAACGTAGCCTTCCCGCGCGATGCGCTCCGTGACGTCCCGAATGTGTGCATTCACGCCGAACGCCTCCTGCAAGACCAGCATGCCTGGGAATTTCCCCTGGTCCTCCGGCCGGGCCACGTATGCGTTCATCGTGGTTCCATCGGCGACTTGCAGCGTGATCTTCTGCGTGGCGATTTTCGCCATCACCTTCCTCCTTCTTTTGCCGTACATGGACGGTACATCGGGATAAAGACGGTTCCTAGCATAATCGCTTCGCGCCGAATTCGAAACCCCGAGCGGAAATTCAGATCGAATGATCAAGATTCATGGTTTCGGGGAATGCCGCACAGGAGCAAAATGGACTTGAGATGAACTCGCCCGAGAAAACCGATACCCGACCGACCGGGGAACCGGGGCATCCGGCCATCTATCAACTGTCCTACTGGAAAGCGCAGCTCACCGAAAGAGAGAATCAGGCCTTCGTCGTCCTGACGATCGTGATCGGCGCTCTCGCGGGCCTGGCGGTGGTGGCTTTCATTCTGGTCACCGAACGATTGGGCGCGCGGCTCTATCCTCCGGGCGTTTCCGTGTGGTGGCGTCTGCTCGGGCCCATGGCCGGCGCGCTGAGCATGGGTTACGTGTTGGCGCGATTCTTCCCGGATGCCCGCACCAACGGCGTCGTGCAAACAAAATCGGCGATGTATTCCCCGGACGCCCGAATCACAATGCACAGCATCATCGGGAAATTCTTTTGCACGTCGGTGACGCTGGCTTCGGGAATCCCGCTCGGTCCCGAGGGTCCGTCCGTGGCCGTGGGAGCTGGGATTGCGTCCGTGCTCGGGCGCAGGCTGGGCTTGAGCGCGGAAAGAGTGCGCGGACTCATCCCAGTGGGGGCCGCGGCTGCGATCGCGGCGGCGTTTAATACGCCGATTGCCGCGGTGCTATTCACGTTGGAAGAAATCGTAGGGGACCTGCACGCGCCCGTGCTCGGCTCGGTGGTACTGGCCTCCGCAACAGCGTGGATGGTTCTGCGGCTTTCGCTGGGGAACGATCCTCTGTTTCACGTGCCACAATACGCGCTCGTCCACCCGATCGAATTCGTCTTTTACGCCGTCCTAGGAGTGCTCGGAGGAATCGCAAGCGGGCTGTTTATCGGCGGGACCCTGTGGCTACGGGCGAAGTTTAAGCTATTGCCGCCGCGCACGAGATGGCTCCATCCGCTCGCGGGCGGCGTGCTCGTGGGACTCGTCGGGTCCGTCGTCCCGGAAGTGCTGGGCGTCGGCTACGTGCACATCAATTCTCTGCTGAATGGCCACATGGCGATCAAGCTGGCTGCCTTGCTCGTAATTCTGAAGCTCGTCACCTCCGCGGCAAGCAGTAGTTCGGGCAATGCCGGCGGAATCTTCGCTCCCACGCTTTTCATCGGCGCGATGCTGGGAGGCACGGTGGGAGGCGTGGCGCACTTTTTTCTGCCGAGGCTCACCGCAAGCCCCGGGGCGTATGCCCTTGTGGGCATGGGCGCTTTGTTCGCCGGAATCGTGCGTACGCCAATGACGTCGGTCGTGCTCGTGTTCGAGGTCACCCGGGACTACGCCATCATCGTGCCGCTGATGATCGCGAACCTAGTGAGCTACTTCGTTTCTCGAAAAATCCAGGCGAGTACGCTTTACGAGGGTCTCGAGCACCAGGACGGATTGCATTTCCCGGTCGCGGGCGGGCGCGCGCGCCGAGGGGCGCGGCTCGTGTCTCAGGTGATGCGCAAGCCGGAAGAAGTGCTCGCCGCAAACTTGACGGTTGGCGAAGCAAACGCCCTCGCGCAGCGCAGCGGGCTGACTTCCTGGCCGATCGTAGGCGACGAGGGCCTCGTCAGCGTGGTTTCCGCGGAAAGGCTGCATCATCTGCAGAAAGAGGGCAAGGGCGAAGCGCAGCTCGCCAGCGTGGTTGATCCCCTCGTCTTTCCCCACTTGCACAGCGACCAGTCGCTCGACCTCGCCCTCGAACGCATGGGTGCGTCCGGCCTGCTAGCCCTTCCCGTCGTGAGCCGATTCAATGTCAGGGAGCTTCTCGGCGTCGTCTATCTGCCGGACGTTCTGACCGCCTACCGCGTCGCTGCGCAGTCTCCACCGAGGCATCCCCCGCAACAGGGCCCCTAATCTTTGGTTTTCAGCTTGAGCCGATGCTTGTTTTCCTCGAGGAAGGCGCGCAGATTCTCGGCGGCATCGAGGAGACGCACCCACTGCTCGTAGTAGAGAGTGACGGGAAAGCGGCCAAGGCCGTACACGCTGACGCCTCCCTTCTCTCCGACGCGGAATTCGAGGCTCCCCTTCGCTCGGGCGCCGGTCTGCTTTTCGAGCTCGGCGATGCGAGCCATCAACTCTTCTTTGGTGGGTTCAGGCATATTGTCGCTCCCTGTGGAATCCCGGAAACCGAATAGCACCGGTTGCTGAAGTTTTCAAGTCTCGGCGCTGGCGCGGATCTCCTGCCAGCGCTTTGGGCGTTTTTTCGCGTCGAGGACTTTCTTACGCAGGCGGATGGATTTCGGCGTGACCTCGACGTACTCGTCATCGGCGATGAACTCGATGGCCTTTTCGAGGGTCATTTCGCGCGGCGGGATCAGCCGGATCGCCTCGTCGGCAGAGGACGAACGCATATTCGTCTGTTTCTTTTCCTTGGTGATGTTCACGTTCATATCGTCTTCCCGCGCGTTTTCGCCGACGATCATCCCCTCGTAGACTTCCACGCCCGGCCCGATGAACATTTCGCCGCGCTCCTGGATCCCCCAAATCGCATATGCGACGGAAACGCCCGGGCGATCGCACACCAGCGCGCCGGTGAGCCGCATGGCCATATCGCCGGCATAATCGGTCCAGCCCTCGAGCAACGAATGAATCAGAGCCGTGCCGCGCGTGTCCGTGAGCAACTGGCTCCGCAGCCCGATCAATCCCCGCGAGGGGATGCTGAATTCCATCCGAACGCGTCCCGAATGATGGTTCACCATCTTCTTCATTTCGCCGCGGCGCGTCCCGAGCGACTCCATGATGATGCCGATAAACGATTCCGGGCAATCCACGATCAGCAACTCGAGTGGCTCCACGCGGCGTCCGTTTTCGGTGCGCACCACGATTTCCGGCTTGCCGACCATCAACTCGTATCCCTCGCGCCGCATGGTCTCGATCAAAATCGCGAGCTGCAGCTCGCCTCGGCCCAGCACGCGGAATGCATCGGTGGTGCCGGTATCCTCCACGCGCAGCGAAACATTCGTCAGCAGCTCTTTTTCAAGCCTCGCCCGCAAATCGCGCGACGTCACAAACTGCCCTTCACGGCCGGCGAACGGCGAAGTGTTGATGGTGAAAACCATCGCCAGCGTCGGCTCGTCGATCAAGAGCGGCTCGAGCGGCGCGGGATGCTCGAGGTCGGTAATGCTTTCACCAATCTGAATCCCTTCCACTCCTGCAATCGCCACAATGTCACCCGCGGCAACCTGCTCGGCTTCGTCGCGGTCGAGGCCGCGGAACGTAAACAGCTTCGTGATCTTCGTGGGCTGAATCGTTCCGTCCAGCTTCGATATCGCCACTTCCGTCCCGCGATTGAGAGTCCCGTTGAAAACCCGGGCAATCGCGAGGCGCCCCAGAAAATCGCTGTAATCGAGGTTCGTCACCTGAATCTGAAGGACGCCCGCGGGGTCGCCCGCTGGCGGAGGAATCGAAGCGACGATTTGCTCGAAAAGCGGCTGGAGGGTCGTCGAATCGTCGCCCACTTGGCGGTGCGCTACTCCCGTCTTCGCATTCGTGTAGATCACGGGGAAATCGAGCTGGTCTTCCGTGGCGTCGAGATCGATAAAGAGGTCGTAGATTTCGTCGAGGACGGCCGCGGGCCGTGCGTCAGGCCGGTCAATTTTGTTGAGCACCATGATCGGCGGCAGCTTCGCCGCCAGGGCCTTTTGCAGGACGTAGCGCGTCTGCGGCAGCGGGCCTTCGCTCGCGTCCACGAGCACCAGCACGCCGTCCACCATGCGCAACGCGCGCTCCACCTCGCCGCCGAAATCGCTGTGGCCGGGCGTATCCACGATGTTGATTTTCGTGCCGCGATACGTGATCGCCGTGCTCTTCGCCAAAATCGTGATGCCGCGCTCGCGCTCGAGCTCGTTCGAATCCATCACGCGCGTGACCAGTTCCTCGTTTTCGCGGAAGATGCCACTCTGCCGCAGCATGGCGTCGACGAGCGTCGTCTTGCCATGGTCCACATGGGCGATGATGGCGATATTGCGAATCGGTGTCGTCATGGGTTCTGTACGGGTTCTGCGGTCGGCCGGCAGTTAAACAAAAAGGGCTGCAAGCGCGGTCTTGCAGCCCCGATCCATTCTCGAGAATTTCTGGAGCAACAAACGCACAGTTATTTTAGCACGCGGTGGCTTGGGCGCGCTACGCTGCGGCCGGTAGCGGGTTAGTGTCCGAGTAGCGACCGCTAGGAACTCGCCTTCAGCTTTCCACAACCTCGCTTGTGGTCCGCGATCAGATCCGCGAAGGCCTTTTCATCAAGTAGTTCCCCCGCTAACGGACCTGGATTTTTCGTAGACGCATTTCGTGCGAACACACAGGGATGCGCCATTGCGGCTTCTTCCCGCGAGCGGGGAGGGGCCTTAGTTTGAATTGCCGGGCAAGCGTATTACTATTCCTGCATGCCGACGACGATGCCGACGACGATGCCCGTAGCTAGACTCGATACGGGACGTGCTCGTCGCGGACGCGGGCGCAGGGCACAGGGCGCCCAAAGTAAATGCCAGGAACAGTGCAGCCAAAACTCGTTTGTACATGATTCTCCTCTCGCTCTATGGGTTACTCGAGGGGCTTCAGTATATCAATCTGGATCCCCCCTGGTCCGATGCAGCTAGATTGACTCGTCCCCAGAGAAAACGCCTGACTTCCACCAGAGCCACAATGATAAGAAAGACGAAGGCAGATATCTGTTCACATTGAGACACTGTCAAATCTTCTTGCGAATCGGCCGGGAAAGTCGCGCGGACCGCGTTATTTCGAGTCCGAATTCGCGCGTCGCCGTGCTCGTGGTTTGCACCAATGAAGAGTTGATGGTTCCACGCGAAACGGCGAGAGTTCTGGGTGGAGCTTGGCCGCCGGCCGTAAAGCCGGAAACGTCGAATCACTCGTGTGAACGAAAATACGAAGGGCATCCTCGTGTGACGACGCCCTTCGTGTTCCGATCGGTCTTGTTTAGCGTGCGGACGGAGCCTTTGGTGCAGGCGCGGCTCCGGCGGCGTGTTTCGGCGCGGGCTTTGCGGCCGGCACAGGCGTCCAGTATTGGGGATCGGCTTCGATCCAGGATTTCTCAACGTAGCTCCATTCCGGAATCACCATCCAGATGTTGTCCTCGACGCTGGCCACGCTCTCCTCGGAAAGTTTGTTCATCCGGCGCCGTCCTTCGTCGCCCAGCGCAGCGCCGAAATCCTTCCCATGCGCCAGGCCAGTGTCCTCATCCTTGAGGGACGCCATCGGCACCAAGACAAGATAGGCGTCTGTCACACCATTCAGTCCTTCGTAAGCCGCCCAGGGGATGTTTTGGCCGCTCTTGAGGTTGGCGTCGCGATAAAGCTTCGTCAATTCCTCGAACTGTTCGTCGTGACCGGAGCGCATGTGGAAGACGACCACCTCATAGTAATGGGAGTGCGGTATGTCAGATCCGGCGACGTTGTTGCTGAGGTCGGGGCGGTAATGCCAGATGGTGTAGTGGATCTCGGATACGTAAGGGGCCTCGCGCACAGCCAGCGCGTCAAACTTAGCGTCGATCGCCGCGTTGCCGACGGCCCACTCCTCGTTCTTTTGCAGCGCCTCGTAAGAATCATAGCCGAAGAGGTAAGTCGCTCGAGGTGTGCCCGTCAGGGCCTCCATCGCCAGGAAATGCGTCGGGTCCTTGAGTTGCTGCGACAACGCAGGGTATTCTGAAGCAACATTGTCGTAGGGTCCATCCTCGTAGGGCTTTATGTTGTCCGTCTGGATGTTGAGGATGTTGGGCGGCGGAACTGCCGGAGTTTGTGCGTGTACGGCCAGGGAGCCTGCCAGTGCCAGGGACAATCCTGCGACGGAACGAAGCCATTTCTTCATGTCTGCCCACCTCCAGGGGGCCAGAAGGGAAATTGCGGAACAGGAAAGAATCGAAACCTGCAAATACCTCTTTCCCTCAACCGTTAGCCGGGGATTGTGTGACTCCTCCTCAGGCTCGGCAGGGAGATGATCCGGCAACGAACGGACAATCCCTCTTGCAAACCTAGGTTGCGCGTCTCAAAGAGAAATGTCTGTTCACTTAGAGACACTCCGAGTGCGGCCCCTTCTACGGATAGCGCCCTACCAGTCCATGTGAACCCACTACCGCGGATAGCTCCAGACTGCGCAACTTTGCGCGATTGAAGGGGCTGATAGGGTTCACCAATACAGCTTCACTTGGTCGGATAGTCGGCTACACATAGAAGTGACCTCCTTCGCAGCCGATTTAGCGACGCACCTCGGGATTATGCCCGGATCGCGGCGTACCCGGAAACTGGCCTACCGCGCGTGCGTCTCGGAGGAACCAAAAGCCACACGGTGCGCTTCGGGCCCCGCCGCGATCGTGATCGCGGCGGCGGCGAATGCGACTGCGGCGAACGCTCCCATCGCTTGCCCGTAGCTCAGATGATGGCTCATCCGGGCTTCCACGTACGGGGCCGTCGAGGCGATCAGAACTCCGAGTTGATAGGCAAACCCGGGGAAGAATCCGCGCAGCGCGCCGGGCGAAAGCTCGTTGATGTGCGCCGGGATCACGCCCCACGCTCCCTGCACCATGAACTGCATCAAGAACGCGCCCGCGGACATCAGAGCCACGACCGGCGGCGCGAACACCCAGACCGGAATCAGCAGAAGAGCCAGCAGCGCCGACGTCACCATCGCGCGGCGGCGCCCGCGACGGTCGGAGTAAAGCCCGACGAGGATGCCCCCCGTGATCGCACCCAGCATCGACACAACGCTGATGATTGCCGTGGCTCGAGTGCTGAAATGAAGCTGGCGCTGGAGGAACGTCGGGTAAAGGTCCTGCGTGCCGTGCGACATGAAGTTCATCATGGCCATCAGCAGCACGAGATACAGGAAGCGCTTCCAGTTCGCGGCCACCGCCCCGAAATACTCGCGCCAACTTTTTCGCTCGCGGGCTTGGGCCTTCCACGCATCGCTCTCTTTCACTTTGGCGCGGATGAAAAGCGTCAGGAGTGCGGGGATTCCGCCGACAAAAAACATCGGGCGCCAGCCCCAGTGCGGAAAGACCGTCCAGAACGCGATCGCCGCGAGCAGATTGCCGAGCGCGTAGCCCTCCTGCAGCACGCCGGAAAGAATTCCGCGCCACTTCGCCGGGACGGATTCCATCGCCAGCGACGCGCCCACGCCCCACTCACCGCCCATTCCGATGCCATAGAGCAGCCGCAGGATCAGGAACACGCGGTAGCTGGGAGCGAGCCCGGAAAGAACCTCCACGACCGAATAGAACAGCACATCGAGCATCAGCGGGAGGCGCCGCCCGTAGCGGTCGGCCAGCAGTCCGAAAAGGAACGCACCGACCGGGCGCATCATGAGGCTCGCCGTCAGGGTCAGCGTGATGTCGGCCACGGACTTGTGAAAATCCGCGGCGACCTTTGCGAGCACGTAGGTCAGAATGAAATAGTCGAAAGCGTCGAGCGTCCAGCCGAGAAATCCCGCGATCAGAGCATTGCGTGAATTGGCGCGCGAGTTCGCCCGCGAATCGGTAACGCTCCCGTTCACCAAGAGAGTGGGCTCATTGGCAGCGCTTTCGATTTGCGCCTAATCATAAAGCCAATCGTTGAGTCCGTACTTTCGATACAGTAGGTACAATTTGTCGCGTTCCTTGCCCTCTTCCTCTGAAATCTCATGAGCCTTCGTGAAGTCGTGGTTGGCGATGGCATCTTCGATGCGATTCTTGATCGACCTGACACGCGTTTGCAATTCAACGACATCCTCCGGCAATGCGCGAGGCTCTCTAACGAAGGTCTCGTGTGCCGAGTCATCATGCGGGATTCGCATTAGTTCTTCACGGGTTGAGTTGAGATGAACGCCCCGCTCGGCCAATATCTGTGCTGCGAAGCATTTGTCTTCATGAAGGAGGGCCAGCAACAGGTGTTCGGTGCCAATCCGTTTACTCGAAAGCAGGCCGGCTTCTTCTGCCGCCGCGGCCAGCACCTGTTTGCTCGCGCGGCTGAGCGGAAGCTCCATGGGGCCTGACGTTTTCTCGCGGGCAGGTTTACTCTGCTCGACCCTCATCCAAACTAGCTCCACCGCCCACGGTGAACCTAGGAAACGGCGCGCGAGGGCTCTGTCTTCCCGCAACAAGCCCAATAGAAGATGCTCCGTTTCAATCTCCGCGCTTCCGACTCTGCCCGCCACGGAGCGCGCCCCAAAAATTACCCGCCTTGCTGCCTGTGAGTACCTTTCAAACATTGCGCCCTTCCCTCAGCAGATTCGTCGAATGGACCTCATTTCGAGGCGGGGCCCGCGGGCCTCAAGCGGGGATTCAAGACGGCGTCCGTCACCCGCGCCACCTGCACCATTTCGGCGACATCGTGCACGCGCACGATGTGCGCACCGAATAGAACGCTCGCCGCCACCGCCGCGGCCGTGCCCCACGAACGCTCGCCCTTCGCTGCTTCGCCGAGCGCCTTTCCGATGAACGACTTGCGCGAGGGGCCGACCAGCAGCGGGAAGCCGAGCCGGGCGAGTTCCGGCAGCCGCTCGATCAACTCGAAGTTCTGCGCGTAGCTTTTGCCGAATCCGATGCCGGGATCGAGCACGATTTGCGATTTCGCCACTCCCGCGCGGAGCGCCGTGGCGACCGCGCGGCGCAAGCCTGCGGCGACGTCGCGCACCACGTCGCGCGCGAACGGCCTTTTTTGCATCGTGCGCGGCTCGCCCCGCATGTGCATCAGGATCAGAGGCATCTTGCGCCGGCGGGCAATTTCGGCAAGCCGCGGATCGGTTCGGAGCGCCGTCACGTCGTTCAGGATTTCCGCACCGGCCTCGGCCGCAGCCTCGGCGACCTCGGATTTGCTCGTATCGACCGAAATCGGAATCGCGAGCCGCCCGCGCAGCCCTTTCAGCACGGGCAAAATCCGCCGGAGCTCTTCCTCGGCCGAAATTCCTTCCGAGCCCGGCCGGGTCGACTCCCCGCCGATATCGAGAATATCCGCGCCCTGCGCCTCCATTTCCAGGGCGCGCGCGATCGCGGCGTCGGCGCTGAAAAACAGCCCGCCATCCGAAAAGCTGTCCGGCGTGACGTTCAGCACGCCCATGACGAGCGTACGCTTGCCGAGTTCCAGCGTCCGTGACGGTAGCTTCAGCCGAAATATTTTGCGTCGAAACATGGACGGCTATTGAACCACGGATTGCGGCAAACATTAAGCGGATCAGGCAGGCGTGCGGTAAGCCGTTAGCCGCTCCATCAGACTCGCGCGCACCGCCGGCCAGTCTTGATCGATTACGGAGAAGAAAACGACGTCGCGCACGTCGCCGTTCCAAGCGATCTTGCGGCTCCTTAGCACACCTTCGCGTACGGCGCCTAACTTCAGCACCGCAGACTGGCTCCGCCAGTTCTCCGAATCGATGACGAATTCGACGCGAACCGCGCCTGCGTTAAAAGCGTGCTCCAGCATCAGAAGCTTGCATTCCGGATTGGCGAACCCTCCGCGTGCGCCGGGATGCAGAAAGGTTGCACCAATCTCGATGCCGCGCTGAGACAGGCTCAGCCCCATAAAGCTTGAGGTTCCGATTACAGAATCATCCGAGAGCCGCCGGACGGCGTAAGCCAAGCGATGGCCGCTGGCGATGCCTTCGAGCATCGACGACCAGTAGGGATCAAAGCCCTGAGTGAGCGGATTGATGATCATGGTGGACCAAGTGTCCGGGTCGCATTCAACCGCAGCGCGCAGCAGCTCTTTTATCGCAGGCGTGACCGGTTCGAGCCGCACAAAACGGCCCTGGAGCGGCATGAACTCGACTTTCATCTGATTGTCCCAAAACCTCCATTGTGGACGCGAAGAGGCCGCCAATTATACCCGCGACGGTCCACAAATGGCGTTCCGGGAAGCAAGCGCGCAAGTAACGATCACTGTGTCGTGGGAACGTAATACGCGGCGCGGTAAGTGACCTGCACGCCGGGCTGCCCGGGCACCTCGACGCGCAGCGAATGCCAGCCGGGGCGCGCGTCCGGCCCGTCGGCGCCGAGCGCCGGGTAGAACCCGAGCGTGTATTCCGCGCGAATCTTCTCCGCAATCTTCCGGAACGTGTCCGCCATGGTTTCGGCCTCGCGCAGGAAATAGAGCTGGCCGCCGGCGCGGCGCACAATCTCGGCGAGATACAGCGTGTACGGAGGAATCCCCGACGCGCGCGCCGCGGGCGTCACCAGCGTGACCTCTCGATGCGCCGCGAGCCATTCGGGCGTCATCACCTTCGGCCGGTTCTCCGTGGAAACGGCGAAAACCTGAATGTCCTCCGCCGCCAGGAGCCGCGCGACGTCATCGAACGTCAGCCGGTCCGCGGGCTCTCCCAGCTGCGGCGCCATGCTCGCAGGATCGAGCGTGAGGCCGAGGCCGCTGTCCTGCCCGTCGGTCAGCAGGACGATTGCCTTGCGCCCGGTGCGTCCCGAGAAAAGCTCGCGGCCCGCGAGATAGACGGCCTCATAAATATTCGACCCGCCGGTATCGCCAAGAAGGGCGCGAACGTCCACGCGCGCGACCGCGCGGCGAACCTGCTCGCGCGCGTCCGAAAACGGAAGTTGGAGGTACGTGTGCGCGGAAAAATCGATTACGGCCGCTCGATCGAGCGGCGCAAGCGCGTCCACCAGCGCGTCCGCCGCCCGCTTCATCTCCTCCGCATCGGGCAGCACGCTCGGGCTCGCATCGATTACCAGCGCCACGCTCGCGGGCTCCGTCGAAGCGTCGAAGTAAGAAATCGGCTGCTCGGCGCTGTCTTCGAAAACCTTGAAGTCCTCGCGACGCAGACCCGGAACAGCCGCGCCGTCGGCGGTAGAAACGATGCACGTGACGGGAACCATTTGCGTGCGGACGTGAATCGAAGCAGAACCTGAAGCCGCACCGCCCCCGCTCTCCCTCGCCGCATCGCCCGCTGTGACGGCGCGGAGCTCTCCCGTGACTGGATCGCGCCGCCAGGTGATCTTCTTATCGAGCTGGCGCGGAAGCTTCGTCGATGGATTGTGCTGTGGGGGCGCAGCCGGGAAGACCGCAGCGGGAACGACAAACGAAATCGCCGCGAGCGCAAGGAGCGGGGCTCGCATGGAGGCGGTCAATCGAGATCGAAGTCGCGGATCGGCTTCTCGACGGGCGCGTCTTTTGCCTTCTTGAGGCCCTCGGCGAACTTGCGCGCGAGAACGTCCTCTTTCGTCTTTTCCGCTTCTACGGAGGCGCGAAACTTCGCCTCGACGGCTTCGTCGTGTTGGCGGAGAAGGCGTGCGGTATCGTCAAGATCGATGGACGGCGGTCTCACCGGCGACACGTGCGAGAGCACCACGCCGAGCGAGCGGTCCACCGCTAATTTGGCATGACAGCAGGGACAATCGACTTCGAAGGTATCGGCAGGTTTCTTCACCATGCCCGTATTCTACGCCACTTTTGGCCCCGGGAAGGCCTCGGCATGGTGCAAAAAGTCCTTATAATTAGAAACACTTTGCGAGGCTTATCCGGCCCCAAATTGCCCCAAAAAGACCGTTATCTCTACGCGGGAGCGGGTTTTTCGCCCTTCGCGAGGCCGGGGATCGGCCGCGGCTCAGGACGCAGCGTGAGCTGCGGCTCCTTGCTCGGCACCGGCGGCGCCGCGGGAGGCGGTGGCGGTATTTTGTCCGGCAGAGGTTTGCCTGCCATCAGGAGCTTCAATTCGGTCGCGTCGAGCACTTCCCGGTCGAGCAGGGCCTGCGCGACCCGCTCGAGCGCATCGCGGTACGTTTCCAGGATGGTGCGCGCGCGGCCGTATCCGGTGTTGATGATGTTGCGCACTTCGCCGTCAATCTTGATCGCGGTGTCCTCCGAATAATCGCGGTGCTGCGCGATTTCGCGGCCGAGGAAGATGGCCTCTTCCTTCTTTCCGAAGGTGAGCGGTCCAAGCGGGCTCATGCCCCATTCGCATACCATCTGCCGGGCGATTTCCGTCGCGCGCTCGATATCGTTGCCGGCGCCGGTGGTGATGTGGTTCAGGAAAATCTCCTCGGCGGCACGTCCGCCCATCAGGACGGCAAGCTGCGATTCGAGGAATTCCTTCGTATACGTGTGCTTGTCGTCGATGGGCAGCTGCATCGTGACGCCCAGGGCCATGCCGCGCGGGATGATCGTTACCTTGTGCAAAGGATCCGCGCCCGGCGTCATCGCGGCGACGAGCGCGTGGCCCGCCTCGTGGTACGCCGTGTTCTTCTTCTCCTCGTCCGAGAGAATCATGGACTTCCGCTCGACGCCCATCAGGACTTTGTCCTTGGACATTTCAAAGTCCGCCATGGTGACGAACTTGCGGTTCTGGCGGGCCGCCCAAAGCGCCGCCTCGTTGACCAGGTTCGCGACGTCAGCGCCCGAGAATCCGGGCGTACCGCGCGCGATCACGGACAGGTCGACGTCCTCCGCCAGAGGCACCTTTCGCGTGTGCACCCGCAGGATTTCTTCGCGCCCCCTAACGTCCGGCCGCGGCACCACAACGCGCCGGTCGAAGCGGCCCGGCCGCAACAGCGCCGGATCGAGCACGTCCGGCCGGTTCGTGGCCGCGATCAAAATCACGCCCTCATTCGATTCGAAGCCGTCCATTTCGACGAGAAGCGCGTTCAGCGTCTGCTCGCGTTCGTCGTGCCCGCCTCCGAGTCCCGCGCCGCGATGGCGCCCGACCGCGTCGATTTCATCGATGAAAATGATGCAGGGCGCGTTCTTCTTGCCTTGTTCGAAGAGATCGCGGACGCGGCTCGCGCCCACGCCGACGAACATCTCGACAAAGTCCGACCCCGAGATCGAAAAGAATGGGACGTTCGCCTCTCCGGCAATCGCCCGAGCCAGCAAAGTCTTGCCCGTTCCCGGAGGGCCGACCAGTAACACGCCTTTCGGGATGCGCCCGCCGAGCTTCTGGAATTTCTGCGGGTCCTTCAAGAAGTCGATAATTTCGTAGAGCTCTTCCTTGGCCTCATCGATTCCGGCGACGTCCTTAAAAGTGGCCTTCTTCTGCTGCGCGGTCAGCAGGCGCGCCCGCGACTTTCCGAAACTGAGCGCCTTGTTCCCGCCCGCCTGCATCTGCCTCATCATGAAGATCCAGATGCCCAGGATTACGATGAACGGCGAAAGATTGATGATCAGAGTGAGCCAGTTGGCGTCCTTCACTTCCTTGTAATTGAAGAGCACGCCCTTGTCCTGCAGGGCCTTGGTGATGTCGGGAATGGCGGTGTTGGCGATGGTGACGCCGCGGAACTTGCCGCCGTCGCGGTATTCGCCCTGGACCTCCGCGCTGTTGGGCGAAAGGTAGATCGTCACGTCCTTGACGTTGCCGCTATCGACCTTGGCGAGAAAGTTTGTGTAGCTGGGCTCGTCCTCGTGCGCCGTGGGCCCGCCGTGCGATGCCATTTGCCATAGCACAACCGCCAGCGCAACCATCAAGACCCAAAATAGGATAGTGCGTACTGTTGAGTTCACCGTGTTACCTCACCCTTTGGATGCTTTCTTGCGAGCGCTCACGCCCCGGACGCGGGCGCTTCGCAGGCCCTTCACTGCCACGTAAGGCAGGTTGCGATACAGCCCTCGCTCTCCGCTCAAGCCGTATCCTACCCACGTTTGTTTAGATGCGGCGGCGAACCCGGTATATTCAGCTCGCAGGTCCACTTTTCGGGCCGCCGGCTTGTCGAATAGCACCGCCAGGCGCAACGAACGCGGATGACCTTCCTCGAGCCGCCTCATCAGGAAATCCTGCGTGACGCCGGTATTGAGCACGGCGTCCACCACCAGAACGTCGCGGCCGCGGAGCGGGGGCGGCGCGCTGAAAAAAACCTCGCGATAATCGTGTCCCGCGAGCCGCACGTCCCGCATGTCCGAACGCACGAAGTGGCATACGACGGGCCTCGAAATCTCGCGGACCAGATCGGCGGCGAATACGAACGAGTTCTCCAGCACGACGACCACGTCCAGCGTCCGCTTCGCATAGTCGCGGGAAATGGCGCGGCCCAACTGGCCCAATCTTGTCGCAAGACGCCGCCGGGTAAACGCGACTTTCATCGGCCCCTCAAAGGCGCTGTTCCTCGATCACAACACCCGCCCTTGTACTTTCTCCCGCACAACATTCCTCGGCCGGGGGCATCCCGCGCGCCCAAACGACGCGTCCGCCGCTTTCCAATACCGGCCAGGAGACTCGTTCGCGGCTTGGAATGCGGCCCGCCAAAAACATCCGCTTCAATTTCTGCGTCTGACGCCGCCCCCGGGGCCGATACGCGTCTCCCGGCCGCCAGTTTCGGAGAATCAACGGGGCCCGGAGAAGATCGGCATCCAGGGCCACCTTCTCCCTTTTAGTGTCGCGCTCCCGGATAGGCCAGTCAATCACTTTCAAGCAGAAGCGGCTCTTAAGTTCCGGTACGGAAACAGTCGCCACGCCGCGGTCCGGCAGCTGCACCAAATAATGATATGCGTACTGCTGCTCGTTGGTTTCCTGCGAGCGCAAGCGGCGCTCCGTGCGAGCCGCGCGGGAAAAGATCAACTGAGCAAAACTTCGCTCGACCTGAACCCCACCCGGCAGTTCGACGCGACGGCCGCTGGTGGACTCGCACGCAAGGTGAAGCACTTGCTCCACTCGTTCGGCGGTGGGACCCTGCTGCTCGCCACGCACACTCTGGTAGAGACGCCGAATCAGACGTTCGGTTAGCGCCCGCTGTGGCTTCGCTCCTTCGTTATCCGGCGTCATTCCCTCGCCCGTGACCCCGGACAAATCAAGGGGCGCCAGAAGATCCCGGATGCCAATAACGAACGTCCCGTCGCCTTCGCGAACGAGAGCCTGAAAGCGATCTTCGACGAGCGCGTCCCAAAACTGCTCGTCTTCCCGCGAAAGCCGCGCCAACCTCGAAAGCCGGTCCGTGACCCGCGGAGAAAAGTCTCGCTCGAGCAGCGGCATAAGCTGCTCGCGAATTCGCGCCCTCGAGCGGCGCATATCAAGATTCGTCACGTCTTCGCGCCAGGCCTGCCCGAGGCCTCGAAGGTATTTTCGCAGCTCCTCCCGTCGATGCCCGAGAAGCGGCCGCACGACTACTCCTGCAACGGGATAGATTCCCGCGAGGCCGGCTGGACCGGTCCCTCGAAGCAAATGCGCGAGAACCGTTTCGGCCTGGTCGTCCTGGGTGTGCGCGACGGCGATGCGCGTTGCGCGGCCTTCAGCGACCACGCGCGCGAAAAACGCGTAGCGCAGACGCCGGGCCGCATCCTCGAGATTCCATTTGTGGCTCGCGGCGGCAGCGGCGACATCCGATCGTTCCAGAATGAATTCCAACCCGCGCTCGCAGGCCAATTCGGCAACGAACCGGGCGTCCGCTTCGGACTCCGCGCCGCGCAGGCCGTGATCGAAATGAACGATGAGCAAAGTGATCCCGAGCTTGTCGCGCAGGCTCTCGAACAGCCGCAGGAGCGCCACCGAATCTCCCCCGCCGGAAACGGCCACGCCCACGCGGTCGCCAGGCGCGAGCATGCGCGTTTCCCGAATGCTCTGAACCACGCGTTGTTCAAGGGAGGTCACGGGAAGCAGTCCTCGGGCCAATCCACTCTGGATGCCTTCATGGTAGCAGCTTGGCTGGAGAAGGGTCGAGCGTCGCGAAAGGATGGCGGCTGGGGAATTTACAATCGCCCGTTCGCTTGCTGCACGAACAATTCGAGGCTGGACGAGATGCGCCGATCGAGGGCCACGGCCGCAAAATAAGAGCATCGCTGCCGCTCGCTGTCGGTCCATGCAACCAGCGCCGGGATCGCAGTCCGCGAGAAGCGGCCGAGAACGTCCAAAAGACCGTAGTAGCTTCCGACCGCGCGCATGTCCGCCTGATAGGCGCGGTTCCCCGGGCAGAGGCGCAGGAGTTCCACGAACCGCTCGAAGTCGTCCGCAGCGACGCCATCTTTTTGGACGCCCGCCGCCTCGCGTACCCGCGCGGAGAGTTCAATCTGCCGGCTCGAGGCCAGGATTGACCGGCAGTAGTAGAGGAAGAATTGAATGAGCGCTACGAGGGAACCAACGTAAATCAACGCTGCAATCATCGGGCCTTCGCCGCCAAAGTGGGTATCATCACGAGCGCCTCTTCCCGAGTTCGCAGGAACGCCAACGTCCAAGCCAGCGACAGCCAAACACTTGCAGCCGGCGGAACCCAGGCTAAAGCCGTTCTCTGCCACGCCGGAAATAGATCCCGTAGGGCGTACGCCCCAGCGGTCGCGCTGTAATAGATCCCGAGGGCCAGGACCAACTGGACGACCCTGGCAGACCTCTCACGCAGCTTTATCATCGCGCCCCAGAGGATATACGTCAATACCGTCCCTATGAAGTAAAGGTCCTCTCCCATCTCGACGACGAAATGCTCCGTCAGGTGGCTCTTGTGCTGGCGAACCACGATATACGAGAGGGCCGCCGTCAAAAGGAGCAGCAGGGCGGCGCCAGCGCGAATGTGGCGGTTCGTGTCCGTCCCGGAAAAAACGTGCATGTAGAGATGCATCACGACGAAGAAAAGCAGAATCGTCAGCAAACTGTCGGAATAGTAGTAGAGGTAAAAATACTGCGGCGACCTCACTCCGAACTTCAGAAAGCACAAGTACTGCGCGCCCTGCACGAGGAACGTGCAGGTCATATACAGGGAGATCGAGAAATAGCGCGCGAAAGCTCCCCGGTAAAAAATGGACACGACCGCGGCTGCTTCAAAGACGAAGCCTGCGATCCACAACGCATAGTCGACGGGACCAAGCAATCGAACCTGCCCATCAGCGCGGCCCGTTTTGGTCCCGTCGTGTCGAAGCGGGAACGTCTCCTACCGCATGGAAGGCGGAGGCGCCGCTCCGTTGCTGCCCGGAATCGGGGGCATGGGAGACGACGTGTCCGCCAGGACCACGTGGCTCGAAAACGACTTAAGCCACATCGCACCGGTCAGAACCAACAGCACCAGCAACACGACTGCAAGCCACTTCTTCATAGACTCCTCCGTGTGCCGCATGGAGCGGCGGAGTCTACGAAGCGCGTCCATTGCCGTACCGAAGGCTATTTCATACGGGCCGGTACGGATGCATTTTCAAGTCGTGTTGTCGTGCAAGGCCTCGCTGAATTGCGCCGATAAAATAGCTCTGTCGCAGGCGCCGGGTCAACGTGCCCGTGCGCGGCGTCTGTGTTCGTGTGGAACTCTCTCTCCCCTCGCCCAAGCAAGAAGCGAAGCAGGGTTGCCATCGCCCAAGCCTCCCGGCACAATGGCCTTCGCTGCAAATGGGAATCCGTCTCGTGCCCAGCGGCCGCGAGAGATTGAGGGAATTGAATGAGGAGCCCGAATCGGTTGGTTTGGAGAGCGGTCGTGCTCGTGTTTCTCGCCGCGCACCTCCTCCCATTCCAGGCGCAAGCAGGTGGCGGACCGGCCAAGGCGCCCAAGAGGGCCGGATGGAAGTTCGCCGTCTCCGGTGATTCGCGCAACTGCGGCGACGTCGTGATGCCGGCGATTGCCGCGGGAGTGAAGCAGAAGCGGCCGCTTTTCTACTGGCACCTCGGCGATTTTAGAAAGATCACCGGCGTGGACGAGGACATCCAACATCAACCCGAGCATCTCGCCCAACCGCTTACCCTGCCCGAATACGAAGACATGGCCTGGAAAGACTTCGTCCAGAACCAACTCGCACCCTTCGGCAAACTCCCCGTCTATCTCGCAATCGGCAACCACGAAACGGCAAAACCGAAGACGCGCGCGGAATTCATCGTGCAGTTTCGCCCCTGGTTCGATGCGCCGGGGCTGCGCGCCCAGCGCCTCCGCGATGATCCCGGCGACCTCGAGCCGAAAACGTACTATCACTGGATCGAGCGCGGCATCGATTTCATCACCCTCGACAACGCCACCGAGGATCAGTTCGACGCGGCGCAAGTCGCGTGGTTCGAGAAGCGGCTGAGCGCTGATGCGGCGAACCCGCGGATTCGGACGATCGTCGCGGGGATGCATGAGGCGCTGCCGGAGAGTATTTCAGCGAATCACAGCATGGATCAGGCGGAGGAATCGGGCATCGAAGGGGGCCGGCGCGTGTACGCCGACCTGCTGAAGGCGCAGAATGAGGATCACAAGCGCGTCTACGTGCTTGCCAGCCATTCGCACTATTTCATGGACGGAATCTTCAACACGCAGTATTGGCGCGAGCATGGCGGCGTCCTGCCGGGATGGATCATCGGAACGGCGGGCGCGCAACGGTATGCGTTGCCCCCGGACGCAGCGGACGCGCGCGCGGCGGAAACGAACGTCTACGGCTATCTCCTCGCCACCGTCAGCCGCAACGGCCAGATTCAATTTGATTTCCAGCGCTTGAATGAGCAGGATGCTCCCGCCGCCGTGACCCGGCGATACACGCCGGCTTTCGTCCATTGGTGCTTCGCCGAGAACTCCTCCGCGCCGCACTGACGCGGAATCCTTCGGTAGCGAAAGGAAACGACACGAAGATGGCCACGCAAACCGCCAAGCCGCAGCGCAACCCCGAATTGATCTTCGATACGCTGAACGCGTACCAGCGCACGGCGGCGCTCAAAGCCGCAATCCAGCTCGACATCTTTACGGCCATCGGCGAAGGAGCCGACACCGTTCCGGCACTTGCGAAGCGCTGCCAGGCCACCGAGCGCGGCGTGCGGATTCTCTGCGACTTTCTCACGGTCCACGGGTTTCTGACGAAGCATGGCCAGCAGTACGCCTTGACGGAGGACTCCGCTACTTTCCTGGACCGGCGCTCGCCCGCGTGCATCGCCTCGACGGAAGGTTTCCTCACCCTGCCCCAGACGATCAACGCGTATCACGAACTGGCGAATACGATTCGAACCGGGCGCCCGGCCATGGCGGAGGGCGAGGGGTCGATCTCGACCGAGAATCCCATCTGGGTCGAATTTGCGCGCTCCATGGCGGCGATGGTGACCCCAATCGCCGAAGAGATGGCGCGACACCTCAACGCGGAGGCCGGTAAAAAGTGGAAGGTGCTCGATATCGCCGCGGGCCACGGCAAATTCGGCATCACGGTTGCGAAACAGAATCCGAATGCCGAAATCTTCGCGCAGGACTGGGCGCCCGTGCTGGAAGTCGCCGCGGAGAATGCGCGCGCGGCCGGCGTCGAAGCGCGCCTTCATCGTCTGCCGGGCAGCGCTTTCGACGTGGAATTCGGTTCGGACTACGACGTGGTCCTGATAACGAACTTCCTGCATCACTTCGACGCGGCGACAATTGAAACTTTGATGCGCAAGATACGCGCTTCCCTCGCGCCGGGCGGCGTTGTCGTCACCCTCGATTTCGTGCCCAACGAAGACCGCATCTCCCCACCTCGCGCCGCTGGTTTCAGCATGATGATGCTGGGCATGACTCCGGCGGGAGATGCATACACGTTCTCGGAATACGAACGTATGTTCCGGAATGCGGGCTTTTCCTCAAACGAGCTGCGCCCCTTGCAGGCGGGCTTTCATTGCGTAATTCTTTCGCGCGTCTGAAGGGTCGGAAGCGCAAGCCGCGGCGGGGATTTTCTCGCTAAGCTCCGAGCGCGAGAGCGATCAACGTCTTCTGTTCCATCTCGTGCGCCTTGCCCGATCCGGTGGCGGGGCTAGCGCTCGAGGAACGATTGACAGACAGCACGGAACGGCCGCGAGCCAGCCGTTCGAGTTGCGGAATCACGAATCCATGCGCACCCATGTTTCCCGGCTCCTCCTGGATCCACACGAACTCCTTCGCGTTCGGGTGGCGATCCATCTCCGCACTCAGCTCCTGCTCGGGGAAAGGATAGAGCTGCTCGACAAACACGATGGCCGGGTGGTTCTCCGGATGGCGTTTCCGTTCGGCCTGGAGCTCGTGGCCGATCTTGCCCGTGCAGAGGAGGACGCGTTCGGCCGAGCCATTGCCGCCGTCCGGGATCACGTTGAGGAAACGCCCGCTTGCAAAATCGGCGAGCGGCGAAGACGCCGCGGGATTGCGCAGCATGCTCTTGGGCGTAAACACGACGAGCGGTTTCCGCCAGGTTCGCAGAGCCTGGCGCCGCAAGAGATGAAAATATTGCGCGGCCGTTGACGGCTGGCAGACCTGGATGTTGTCGCGCGCGGCAAGCTCGAGAAACCGTTCGATTCGCGCGCTCGAATGCTCCGGCCCCTGCCCCTCGTAGCCGTGCGGCAGCAACAGCACGACGCCCGAGAGCAGGTTCCATTTGTCCTCGCTCGCCGCGATGAACTGGTCGATGATGATCTGCGCGCCGTTGGCGAAGTCCCCGAACTGCGCCTCCCACAAGACGAGCGCCTCCGGAAAGTCGCGGCTGAAGCCGTACTCGAAGCCCAGCACGGCCGCCTCCGAGAGCGGCGAGTTGTAGATCTCGCACCAGGCGCTTTCCGGCGCCAGATGTGCCAGGGGTACGTACTCCTCCTCGTTCTCGATGTCGATCAGCGCGGCGTGCCGCTGATTGAACGTCCCGCGCCGCGAGTCCTGCCCGGAAAGCCGCACGGGAACGCCTTGCTTCAACAGCGAGCCGAACGCCAGCGCCTCGGCCATTCCGTAGTCGACCACCCGCTTGCCCTGCGCCATCTCGAGCCTCTGCTCGAGCAGTTTCTTCACTTTCGGATGGACATGGAATCCGTCGGGATAGCTCACCAGGGCTTCGCCAACCGCCGTCAGCGATTCCTCCGCGACCGCTGTGTCCACTTCGAGCGAAGCGTCGTAGCGCCCGCCGCGGAACCGGCCCCAATAGCGCGGCAGACGGCGCATCATCGGGCTCTTCTCGATTTCCTTCGCTTCCTCCTGGGCCGCGTCCAATTCCTCGCGCACGCGCCGGATGGCCGGTTCCGGGTCGATACCGGTCTTGCCGGCATAGGTCCGCCACACCGGCGGATGGGCTTCGATCTTCCGGTAACGCAGCGGTTGCGTGATCGTGGGATCGTCCACCTCGCTGTGGCCGTGCCGGCGGTAGCCGACCAAGTCCACGATTACGGGCGTCCCGAACGCGTAGCGATACTCGAGAGCGATCCGGCCCACGCGCACGACCGCCTCCAGGTCCTCCCCGTTGACATGGAAGATTGGCACGGGCAGACGCTTGGCAAGGTCCGAGGAAAAGCGCGAGGATCCCGTATCGCGGGGCACCGTCGTGAAGCCGATCAGGTTGTTCACGATGATGTGCACCGAGCCGCCCACCGTGAAGCCTTCGACCCCGGACATGTTCAGCGTCTCGGCGCAAATTCCCTGTCCCGCAAAGGCCGCATCGCCGTGCATCACGATGGGAACGACGAGCCTGCGCCCGCGATCGCCGCGGCGCATCTGCTTCGCCCTCGTTCGTCCCATAACCACCGGATCGACGGCTTCGAGATGGCTCGGATTCGAAACCAGATGCATTTCGATGGTCTGGCCGTTCGCCGCATGAAACTCCCCGGTCGCGCCCATGTGGTACTTCACGTCGCCGCTGCCCAACGTGCTCCGCGGGTCGACATCCTCGAATCGCGCGAACAGCTCCGCCGCCGCCCGGCCGACGATATTCACCATCACGTTCAACCGCCCGCGATGGCTCATCGCCAGCATGGCCTTTTCGGCGCCCTGCTCGGACGCTGCATTCAGAATCGCGTCCAGCAACGGGAGCAGCGCCGCTTCGCCCTCGAGGGAGTAGCGCTTCGTGCCCAGATAGCGCGTCTGCAACACTTGCTCGAAGATTTCGGCGCGGATCAGAAGCCCGAGAATTCGGGCGCGGTCCGGCTCCGGTGCTTCCGATTCCATCTGTTCCTGCACCCACAACCGCCGCTCCCGCTCCGGAATGTGCATAAACTCCGCCCCGATGCTCCCGCAGTACACGCGGCGCGCCGCGTCGGCTTCCGGACCCGCAACGTCCAGTTCCGGCATGGAAACGGCCTCGAGGTCTCCCAGTGGATCTAGATCTGCTTGTAAATAGCCCCATCGGCGAAACGACTCCCAGATGCGCTCCTGCGCTTCGTTGGAAGTCCCGGATTCGGCGATGGCGTGTTCCCCGCTCATGCAAAGGCCCCTTGGAGCTGTGCAATAGCCCACTATCATAAGATGCCGCAGGCCGGCATCGGAAGCGAAGTGCGTCTCAGTGTTCGGGCCAGCAACCCAGCAGCCGCCGCACAAGCACCAATTGGCCAAGGTGGTATGCGTTGTGATCGGCGATCAGCAGCGCTTCCCGCAGGATGGTCTGGCCCGATCCGTGCGGGATCCGGGCGAGCAGGTCTGTCTTCGGATCGGCCACCAGCTTCCCCATCTCTTCCAGATCGTGTTCGAGCGACTTCACGCTCTTATCCCACGCAGCGGCGCTCGGCGGAGCGGGCTTCTTCGGCCAATAGCCCGACGGCCAATCCGGGGAGACGTACTTCGCATCGCGCGAAAACTCGAGGATATCGTGCGTGGAGATGCGTATGTGTTCGACCAGCTCCCACGGCGAATGCGGCGCGCCCTTGGGCCGCGTGCCCCGATGCTTGGCCGGCAAATTCTTCAGCGCCGCCTTCCAATCGGCATGAGCCTCGTGCCAGTTCAGAAAGCGCCGCAGATAATCGCGCAACATCCCTTCGTCCATGCGAACCTCGCCTGTGAACTCCGCGCTCAATCTTAAGGGGTAGGTCAGGGCGGGTCAATCCGGTGGCGCCCAAAAAAAAATGGGCCCTTCCCGCTGCAACCGTGATCGGTTGCTTCAAGAAGGGCCCGCCTTCTCAAGCAGTCCACGCCTCTTTGCCGACGTCCCTCCGGCTATTGCGCCTTTGCTGCGCTCTTCTCCCCAGTCGGAGGAACGAACCAATGCGTTTCAAGCTGCGAACGCTATGGTTGCCGTCTCGGGTCTAAGCCGTCGCGCTCGCCCCCATCGACCGCCGCTGTTGAAAGCATTCGCGGCAATAGACGGGACGCCCCTGTGTCGGCTTGAAGGGAACCGTTGTTTCTTTCCCGCACTGCGAGCAAACCGTCTTCGTTTCAACTCGCTGAACGCTTGCCGAACTCGAGTCATTGCCTTGCGCGCGATTCGCCTTGCAAGCCTTGCACCGCTTGGGCTCGTTCCTGAACCCCTTGTCGGCGAAGAACATCTGCTCGCCGGCGGTAAAGACGAATTCAGCCCCACACTCGGCACACTTCAGGACCTTGTCGTGGTATTCCATACGCTGCTCCGGGGCCGTGTTCGTACAGGTCGGGCAGCGGTGCGATCCGTGACGGGCAGGCATGCGGCCGCCGCGACACACCCGCGGAGGTTGCATGCCTGCTGGCACGAAATGGCTCGGTAGGAATCCTGTGCTTCAGACGCCTAGTCCTGTTCACGCCGCTGCTTTTTCCGGAGACGCTTACGCGAGAGGGCTTCCTTGGCTCGACGCCTTTCCCCAGGCTTCATGTAGTAGCTGTGCTTCTTGATCTCCTTGATGATGTCCTCCGACTGAACCTTTCTCTTGAACCGTCGGAGCGCGTTTTCCAAGGACTCACCCTCTTGAATGACAACTTCTGCCACGCGTATTCACCCCCGTTCCCCTGTTTTGAGTTGAACTGATGGATACATCTAGTGTAACCGGACCCTCACGAACCGGCTATTGACTGCTGTTTCTATCGGAGGCTAACCCGCAAGTCAAGGCTAAAATGAAACCACCCCTATAAACTTTTCAGTAATTCTCTTCGAAGCCATCCTTTCCTGCTTCTGCCCTCGCGGCGGCGCGCAAGCCGGCTACGCAAGGCCTGCGGCCCGGCACTACATCCTGCTAGAATGTTGCCCGCGGGGAAATTCACCCGCATGGATCGGGTCCATGCCCCTGATGCGCAGCGCGATCGGTGTTCTCCTGGCTGGCGGCCAGGGCGAGCGGCTTTGGCCGCTCACGCGCGACCGCGCCAAGCCCGCCGTCCCATTCGGGGCGGTCTACCGCATCATCGACTTCACACTCTCGAACTGTCTGAACAGCGATCTCCGCCGCGTGTTTGTCCTCACGCAATACAAAGCCCTCAGCCTCAACCGCCACGTCCGCCGCGGTTGGTCTTCGCTGATGGGACACGGAGATTTCATCGAAGTCCTGCCACCGCAGATGCGCGTCTCGCAACACTGGTACCAGGGCACGGCCGACGCCGTCTATCAAAACATCTACTCGATCGGCAGCGAACAGTCGAACTATGTTTTCATCCTCTCGGGCGATCACATCTACAAGATGAATTACCAGACGATGCTCGAGCAGCACGCCGATTCCGGCGCGGACGTCACCGTGGCGACGCTTGAGATGGACCCAGCCGCAGCCGCGGGGAAATTCGGCGTCATCGAAACCGACGAGCACTGGCGCATCGTCGGCTTTCAGGAAAAGCCCGCGCATCCGAAACCCTCGCGCGTTCATGCCGGCAAAGTGAACGCCTCGATGGGCGTCTACCTCTTCAATACGCAGCTCCTCGTGCCGATCCTGATCGAAGACGCCGAGAACCCCACGTCCTCCCACGATTTCGGCAAGGACATTCTTCCGCGCATCATCGACAAGTACCGCGTCTTCGCCTACAGCTTCCAAGACGAAAACAAAAAGGAAACGGCCTACTGGCGCGACGTCGGCACCATCGACGCCTACCACGAAACCAACATGGACCTTGTCTCCGTCTCGCCAGTTTTCAACCTCTACGACAAGAGCTGGCCGCTCCATAGCTGGCAGCAGCAGTACCCGCCTGCGAAATTCGTTTTCGCCGATCCGGACCGCATGGGCGTCGCGCTCGATTCCATCGTGGCTGGCGGGTCGATCATTTCCGGCGGCCGCGTCCAAAAATCGGTCGTCGGCTACGACGTGCGCGTCAACAGCTACAGCGAAGTCGAGGAGTCGATCATCTTCAACCACGTCAATATCGGCCGCCACTGCCGCATCCGCCGCGCGATCATCGACCGTCATGTCGAATTGCCCGAAGGCACCGTCATCGGCCACGACCTCGAAGCGGACCGTGCGCGCTATTCCGTTTCCGAAAGCGGCGTGGTCGTCGTGGTCCGCCCGGAATCCCTGATCGAGGAACCGGAGTAAACTTCGGCTGTGTCGTCTCCTTTTCAACATCGCTTCGGCGAGGCGGTAGATGCCTACGTCGCCTACCGTCCCGAGTATCCGCCTGAGCTTTTCGGGCGCATTCTCGCCGCCGTGCCGGCCGATCACCGTAACCGCGCCATCGATCTCGGCGCTGGTACGGGAAAATTCACTCGCCCGTTGCTCGGGCACTTCGCCGAGCTCATCGCGGTCGAACCCGACCCGCTGATGGCCGAAAAGCTCCGCGCGAGCGATTCGCGCATCGTCGTGCGAGTCACGACCGCCGAAGAGTGCATGCAGGAGCCCGCGAGCGTCGATCTCGTAAACGTCGCTACCGCGCTTCACTGGATGGACGTCCCACGCGTGATGGCAAATGTTGTTCGGTGGCTCCGGCCAGGCGGAGTCCTTGCGGTTTGCGCCGGCGGGTTCCCCCAGCCGCCAAAACCGGTCCAAGCCATCATCCGGCAGGAGTTCGATGAGCATTGGAACAGATTCCGCGACCCCCGATTGGATACGGCCGATTCCTCGGAATATGTCATTCGAGAGGTGCGTGCGCTGCGGATCCTCGATCATCCGACGATTCCCAATACCGTGCATCTCACGCCGCATGATTTTGCCGGTTTCTGGCGCTCGACGTCCTACGGCAACGCCTACGCTCGCTCGCTTGCCGATCCCGAAGCCTACTGGCGCGATCTCGAATCGCGCCTCGGCGAGGCTTGGCCGGACGAAAAGTTTCCCGTAGACTTCAATGCTTGGCTAGTGCTCGCGAAGAAGGACTAGGCCAACAGGCCGTCTCGTGAGTCGCTCGAGCCGGATCCTATGTCACTCCGGGGGGGAATGATGTCCACGAAAATCGTTGCCGTTCAAGGCCGCCAGATCCTCGATTCCCGCGGCAATCCCACGGTCGAGGCCGACGTCCGCCTGGAAGACGGCGCGCTCGGCCGCGCCGCCGTCCCGTCCGGCGCCTCGACCGGCGAACACGAAGCCATCGAGCTGCGCGACGGCGACAAATCGCACTACCTCGGCAAGGGCGTCCTGAAAGCCGTCGCGCACGTCAACGCCGCGATCGCGGACGCCGTCATCGGCATGGATGCAGCCGATCAGCGCGCCCTCGACCGCCGCATGATCAAAGCCGACGGCACGCCGAACAAGTCCAAATTGGGCGCAAACGCGATTCTCGCGGTTTCGATGGCTGCGGCCCGCGCGGCTGCGGCGGCCTCCGGCCAGCCGCTCTACAAATATCTCGCGCGCTATTCGGGCGACCCGTCCGCCCGCACGCTCCCCGTGCCCATGATGAACATCCTCAACGGCGGCGCGCACGCCGATAACTCCGTCGACGCGCAGGAATTCATGGTCATGCCGCTCGGCGCTCCGAGCTTTCGCGAAGCGCTCCGCTGGGGCGTCGAAGTCTTTCACAACCTGAAAGCCGTGCTGAAGAAGAACGGCTATTCGACCGCCGTCGGCGACGAAGGCGGCTTCGCGCCGAATCTCAAATCGAACGAGGAAGCCATCGAGCGCGTGCTCGAAGCCATTACCGTGGCAGGCTACAAACCGGGCGAACAGATTGCGATCGCCATCGATCCCGCCGCGAGCGAGTTCTACGACCGCGCGTCGAAAAAGTACGTCTTCAAGAAGTCGGACAAGTCCGCGCGCACGTCCGAGCAGATGGTCGAATTCTGGGCGAACTGGGTCCGCCAGTATCCGATCGTCTCGGTCGAAGACGGCCTCGCCGAGGACGACTGGGAGGGCTGGAAGCTCATCACTCGGCAGCTCGGAAAGAAGGTGCAGCTCGTCGGCGACGATATTTTCGTCACCAATCCGAAAATTTTCGCCCGCGGTATCTCCGAGGGCATCGGCAACGCGATCCTGATCAAGCTGAATCAGATCGGCAGCGTCACCGAAACGATCGAAGCCGTCGAAATGGCGCGCAAGGCGAACTACGCCGCGATCATTTCGCACCGTTCCGGCGAAACCGAGGACGCCTTCATCGCCGATTTCGTCGTTGCCATGGGCGCGGGCCAGATCAAGACCGGCTCCGCCTCCCGCACCGACCGCATCGCCAAATACAACCAGCTCCTCCGCATCGAGGAAGAACTCGGCTCCGCCGCGCGCTTCCCCGGCCGCTCCGCCCTCGCCGCAAAGTGAAACCTCAATTCCCCGCCTTGCGAACTCCTAGCAAGGCGAGCACAACCGCGGGCGCCAAGATGTTGAAATAAAGGATGGCTCCGGCGTTTTCTGGCGCGTATGGCTGGCCGATATGAATCTGGTGCAGGTGAACTCCCGCGGCGCCGAGCATGAAGACGCTCCAGCCAATAGCGGTCGCGGTCCAAAAGCCGTCGCGAAACCACAAGCAGAGGATTCCCAGTATCCCGAACGCGAGATTGGCCACGGCGACCTCATATTGAAAAGGATTCCCCGGCGGCCAGCCGATCGACGCCGCAACCGGACCGGCTCGCATCGTGTGCCCGATAAAGCCGACCAGTCCACCCAGCCCAATCGGGAATGCGAAGAGGTAAAGCAGCAGCACATCCGCGATTCGCTGGGTCGCCTGTGGCTGCTTTTGAATCGCAAGGTGAAAAAGGCCCAGAATCAGTCCGATCACGGCAAGAACGACAAAGACCATCGCTTGGCCGCCTTTCTCGGGTCACACCTGTGAATGCCTGTGTGGCCTCTTGCTGAAAGGTATTACGTCTCCGGCGCCCGCCCTATTTCGTTTCGCCCTTGGCCGATGTATCTTGACACGCTTTTCTCCCCACGCTACAACCACCTCCACGAGGCGATGTGAAATCCTTCCGACAATTCATGCGGCGCATGCCGTTCTACGGCACCTACAAATCTCTCAGCCACTATCCCGACTACTGGTATTGGAAACTCCGCCCCCATCCCGTCCGTTCGCCGCACCTCCTCAAGCAGCGCACGGTCCTCGAGTACGCCGGGAAATTCGGCCTGCGCGTCCTTGTCGAGACAGGCACGTACTACGGCGAAATGGTCGCCGCGGTGAAAAACCATTTCGATCGCGTCTACTCGATTGAATATGACCACCCGCTGGCGCAACGCGCTATCCGCCGGTTCAAGCGCGATCCGAAAATCCGCATCCTCGAGGGCGACAGCGCCGCCGCGCTGCCTGAGCTGCTGAAATCTCTCGCCGAGCCCGCGCTCTTCTGGCTCGACGCCGGCTATTGGGGCTGGGAGCGCCTGCGGCGCGAGCCTGAGCGCCTGTCCGTTGAAGTCGAAGCCATTCTCGGCCACTCGGTGAAAGGCCACGTCATCCTGATGGATGACGCGCGCATGCTGAACGGCCAGAATGGCGCCCTCACTGTTCCCGAATTCCAGTCCCGCATCGCCGCCCGCTTCCCCGATCGCGCCGTCGAACTCCGCGACGACATCATCCGCATCACCCCGCGCCCATCTTCTTCCGATTAGGCCGGGAGTAGTCCTGAGGGCAGCGCTCGTTGTGACCCAGGTCACATTTGCGGGTGACAATCGTCACGGTAGGCGCAGCACTTCCGGTATATGCTAAGGTTTAGAAGCACATAGAAACAAACACATTACAGGAGTTTCCGCATGAGTTCGATCGGGCATCACGATCTGCCAATTCCGGGCACCTACATGTTTGACGGCCACGCCGCCATGAAGGGCTATGGCCTAAACAAGATGTGCTTTTCGTTCAACAACGCCGAAAACCGCGCCGAGTTCCTGAAGGATGAGGACGCCTACTGCCGCAAGTTCGGCCTCACGGACGAGCAGCGCAAGGCCATCCTCGAGCGCAACGTGCTCGGCCTGATCCACGCCGGCGGTTGCATCTATTACCTCGCGAAGTTCGTCGGAATCTTCCACCTGACCGTTCAGGATATCGGCGCCCAGCAGACCGGCATGACCGTCGAAGCCTTCAAAAAAATGCTCAAGGCTCAAGGAGAATAACTATGGCACGCGTCGTTGGTGGACTCACCACCTCGCACATTCCGGCGATCGGGAACGCTGTACCCAGGGAAAAAGAACTGCTCAACGATCCCTACTGGAAGCCGTTCTTCGCCGGTTATCCGCCGGCCCGGGCGTGGCTGCAAAAGATGAAGCCCGACGTGGCCATCGTCATCTACAACGACCACGGCCTGAACTTCTTCCTCGACAAGATGCCTACCTTCGCGATCGGCGCCGCCTTCAATTACCAGCACGCCGACGAAGGCTGGGGAATCCCGACGATACCGCCGTTCCAGGGCGATCCCGAGCTCTCGTGGCACATCATCGAGTCGCTGGTGCGTGACGAATTCGACATCACCTCCTGCCAGGAGATGCTCGTGGACCACGGCTTCACCGTGCCCATGTCGCTGTTCTGGCCCGACAACTCCTACGGCGGCATCAAGACGATTCCGGTGTGCATCAACACCGTGCAGCACCCGCTGCCCTCGCCGCTCCGCTGCTTCAAGCTGGGGCAGGCGATCGGCCGCGCCGTCGAGTCCTATCCGAAGGATCTCAAGGTTGTGGTCCTGGGCACCGGCGGCATGTCTCACCAGCTCGATGGCGAGCGCGCCGGCTTCATCAACAAGAAATTCGACATGCTCTGCCTGGACAAGATCGTGAACGAGCCGGAAGTGCTGACGCGTTACTCGATCCATGAGCTGGTCCGCGAGGCGGGGGCACAGGGCGCGGAATTCATTCTGTGGCTGGCCATGCGCGGCGTGCTCCACAACAAAGTGACGAAGATTCACAGCAGCTACCACATCGCCGTTTCCAACACCGCGACCGGTCTGCTGGTCCTCGAAAACGCTGCCTGAAACAGGCTCGAGCTGACCCCTGGGGATTCGCGGCCGCCGCCGGCAGCCTTGGCACGGTCCGCGCGCGACGCTGCTACTGCCGGGCGATCCTGTTCTAGTAGGCCGCGAACCAAACTCCCGCAGGAACAGCAGTGCTCACCCCTGCGTTATAAAACTCAACTCCTTTCTGTTGCAGTAGCCCAAAGAGAGGGTCATCCCTGACGTAGTCCGCCCCACCCTTTGCAGTCAACCATCCGTGGACCAGAGCCTCATAGGCAAGTAGCCAGTTTTCGCGGTAAAGCTCCTCGCCTGACATGGACTTCTCCCACGTGGACGTTTCCAATCCTGGCGCCAGACCATTACGGCGAAGATCCAACGCGATGAGCGCCACTACGGAATCCTCAACCAGAGCTACCTCCTTCAGCACTCCCGGGGGTAATTCGATCGAAAACAACTTAGAAAGCCATAGCGACCAAGAAACCTCAAAACCCTGACGAAGCCGACTATGATGCGTGCACACAACAGACAGCGATTCCCTGAGCTTTTCTCCGTCTACCGGGTAGTCCTTGTCTGCATATTGTTTCAACACATTGGCAAGAACCGGGATCAATCCAGGCTCGTTCACCACGCTGCCTAGGAGAAACGACTCATACATCGGCCAATTTTCGGCTGAAACCTCGTGATTAAGGGAAATCTTCACAGCATATTTGAGGACGCTATTGCCGGGGTTCTTGGCGGCGAAATCAAATGCTTTGCTGAAAAAACCAAGGAGATCAAGTCGTTCGGTCTTCTCACCGATAACGAACGATCTTAGGTCCGTCTTCCAAGTGGGTTCCAAGAGTTCCGGAAGTTCGCGGATAGTTGTCTTTAGTGGGTTGATCTCAATTTCATAATAATTCGCAGCGGCGATTAACCGCGTGAGCGTGCGCTCCGCCCCTTCCCTATCGGGAAAATACAAATAAATAATAGTCGTCCACATATCGGACCCCTGCCAAGGTTCCGACATCGCTAAGCAGCCTCAAATCGATCGCAACTGCCAAGACTTCGCCCATCAAGTCCGATGTGTCAGGCCCGACGGGTATGCCAAGAGTTTGCCTATCTTGCGTGTTACGTACCGCACGGTCCAGCCGATTACCTAGCAAGCTAGCATCCGCCTGATTTTGTTTCGCTAAGTCCTTTCCATGAATGGCCCAAGAAAGCGCATGCGTATACAGCGAAGGATAAAATCGAGAAAAGTCTGCTCGGAGAAGATACCGCGATGCGGAAGAGCGGATGGCCCTCTCAAGTTCCACGTCATCAAAATCATGTATTCGACTCAGGCAACGGTTCGCTGCTGGGTCGTAAGAAACTCGGCTAAGGGACAAAGACGATTGTATCAACAGCGCTTCAAGCGCGGCCCAGTTTGAATCCACAACCCGGCATAGAATGATCTGGTGGAGCGGATTTGGTAGCGCTACAAATCGACGGAAACTTCCCAACTTCGGCAGCGAATGGTAGCTACATTTGCTGAAACCCGCATAGTCAGCTCCCGTCAAATTTGGCGGCAACGTCTTGAGCTGATCCGCGAGCGCCCCCGTGCCGAACGGTGGTGGCAACTCCTTTGGAAAATATCCTTTTCGAATTAAGTCCTCGGATAGAGTCATAACCGGATGAGTTCCGACATAGTAAACGGGGTCGCGTAAAACCGCAACGAAGCTTGTTGGTTTTAGGCCCCTGACTCTTTACACCAACAACCACTTGCAACGCCCATCCCTTCTGCTAACGTAATTCTGATGACGAAGCACGCAAAACTCGGACGAGGGCGAGGGGACAAGGCAAAGGGCCAGGGCCCTGACGCCGCCATGACGGCGCGTCCGTCCTCTGCCTCCTCTACCTCATTTGCTTCCTCTAGTTCCTATTCCTCCAGCCGCTCGGTTCTAATCGACACTCCGGCGATTAGAAATGGCCGCAACTCGCTGAAAACACAACCCGGAGGTCATTTCTAATCGACACGGATCCGAGACCATGCCCAAACGACCCAAGCCCATCGTCCTCACGGTCCTCGACGGTTGGGGCTACCGCGCGGAAACCAAGGGCAACGCCATCGCCCTCGCGCGCAAGCCCAACTACGACCGCCTGCTCAAAGACTTTCCGAACACGCTGATCCACACTTCCGGCCCTTACGTCGGCCTGCCCGAAGGGCAGATGGGCAATAGCGAAGTCGGCCACCTCAATATGGGCGCCGGGCGCATCGTGCAGATGGACATCACGCGCGTGGACCAGCTCATCGCGAGCGGCGAATTTTTCCGCCAGCCGCTGCTGCTCGAAGCAATGGAGCGCGGGCGCACCCGCCAGTTGCACCTGCTCGGCCTCCTCAGCGACGGCGGCGTCCACTCGCACATCGAGCATCTTTTCGCGCTGCTGCGCATGGCGCGCGAAAACAAGGTACGGAACGTCTTCGTCCACTGCTTCATGGACGGCCGCGACACTCCGCCGGAAAGCGGCATCGACTTCCTTCGCCAGCTCGAGCAGAAGATCCGGGAGTACGGCGTCGGGCAGATCGCGAGCGTCAACGGGCGCTACTACGCCATGGACCGCGACAACCGCTGGGAACGCATCGAGAAAGCTTATCGCGCGATGGTCCACGGCGATGCCGAAGTGAAATTCACCGATCCGATCGCCGCGGTGCGCGCAAGCTACGAAAAAGGCGTCACCGACGAGTTCATCATTCCCGCCGTCATTACCACGGAGGCCGCACCCGGTAAGCCGGCCGTGCCGCGCGGCCTGATCCGCGACGACGATGCGGTGATCTTTTACAACTTCCGCGCCGACCGCGCGCGGCAGATCACCAAAGCCCTCATCGAACCCGGCTTCGACAAGATCGCCGATCCCGCGCGCCCGAAAAATCTCGTGTACGTTGCGATGACGCAGTACGAGAAAACCTGGCCGTGGCTGCGCTACATTCTTGCGCCCGAAAAACTCGAACACATCCTCGCCAACGTCTTCGCCGAGCTCGAATTCAAGAATCTGCGCATCGCGGAAACGGAGAAATACGCGCACGTCACCTATTTTTTCAACGGCGGCGTGGAAAAACCGTTTCCCGGCGAGGAGCGCGTCCTCGTCCCCTCGCCGAAAGTGCCGACCTACGACCTGAAGCCGGAGATGTCCGCCGCCGGCGTCGCCGACGCCGCTATCAAGGCCATCGAAAAAGGCGACTTCGACGCCATCATCATGAATTTCGCGAATGCGGACATGGTCGGCCACTCCGGAAAGCTGGAAGCGACCGTGAAGGCGGTCGAAACGGTGGACGAATGCCTCGGCCGAATCTTCCAGGCGCTCCGCCCACGCGGCGGCGCGTGGATCATCACGGCCGACCACGGCAACGCCGAGACCATGATCGATCCCGTCACCGGCGGCCCGCACACCTACCACACCACGAATCCCGTGCCTTTTATCCTCGTCACGGACGATGGCCGCGTGCAGTTGCAGCCGGGCGGCTCGCTCCGCGATATCGCTCCAACCTTGCTTGGCGTCCTCGGCGTGCCCGAGCCCCGCGAGATGACCGGTCACGATTTACGAAAGAGCGCTAAATGAACTCCTCCTGCCCGGTCCGACGTTCGGTAAAATAGGCCTTGGGGGATGCCCATGCTTTTAGAGACGCCCGTCGCCGCGCGGGAGGAACTGAACGTCTACGAATCGGCCGAAGCCCGCTTCGAAATCGCCGCCCAAAAGCTCAATCTCGAACAGGGCATCTACCGGTACATGAAGTATCCCGAAAGGGAAATCACCGTCTACATACCGGTTGCGCTCGATAACGGCCAGATCGAGGTCTTCACCGGATACCGCGTGCTGCATTCCACGGTGCGCGGGCCGGGCAAGGGCGGCATCCGCTTCGCGCCGAATGTTTCGCTCGACGAGGTGCGCGCCCTCGCCGCCTGGATGACGTGGAAATGCGCGGTCGTCAACATTCCGTTCGGCGGCGCGAAGGGCGGCGTGATCTGCGATCCCGCAAAACTTTCGAAGGCGGAACTCGAGCGCGTCACGCGGCGTTATACAGCCGCGCTGGCCGATTGGTTCGGGCCCGAGCGCGACATTCCCGCGCCCGACGTCGGCACCGACGAACAGATCATGGCCTGGGTGATGGACACGTACTCAATGCACGTCCGGCAGGCGACGACGGCGGTCGTCACGGGCAAGCCTCTCGACTTGGGCGGCTCGCAGGGACGCAAGCAGGCCACTGGCCGCGGCCTGATGATCTGCTGCAACAAGGCCATCGCAAAACTCAAGATGAAGCGCGGAGACTGCCAGGTCATCATTCAGGGCTTCGGCAACGTCGGTTCGCAGGCGGCCGTGCTGATGCACGAAGCGGGATACAAAATCATCGGCGCCGCCGACGTGCACGGCGGCCTCTACAACGAAAAAGGACTCGACATCCCAAAACTTTTCGACTGGGTCCAAGTCTCGCGCAAACCTCTGCCGGAGTTTCCCGGCGGCGAAAGGCTGGCGGCGGAGGAAATTCTCTTCCGGCCCTGCGACATTCTCATCCCCGCGGCGACGGAGAACCAGATCACGTCGCGGAACGCTCATCGCCTTGATTGCCGCATTCTCTGCGAAGGCGCGAACGGTCCGACCACCGCCCATGCCGATCCCATCATCGATCGAAAAGGCATTTTCATCGTGCCGGACATTCTCGGAAACGCCGGCGGCGTCACGGTCAGCTATTTCGAATGGGTGCAGGACCGCCAGGGATTTTTCTGGCGCGAGAGCGAAGTGAACGAACGCTTGCAGGACGTGATGGAAAACAGCTTCGATTGGGTGGTGCAGTACGCCGAACTGCACGGCGTGAACAACCGCATCGCCGCCTATATCGTCGCCATCGACCGCGTGGCCCGGGCCTTGAAATTGCGCGGCTTCTACGCGTAAACTACGCCGCACCCAGCCTGATCCCGGAGGCGAACTTGGTCCCCGATTCCATATCTCACGGCGCAGTCAAATCGGAAGAAGAACATCGGCGGGACATCTGCGCCGTTGGGCGCTGGATCCACGAGCGCGGCTACGTCGCGTCGACCGACGGAAATATGTCCGTGCGGCTGGGTCCCGACCGCATCCTCACCTCTCCCACGTGCATGAGCAAGGGCATGATGACCCCGGAAGACATGGTCATCACGGACTTCACCGGCCGCCACCTGAGCGGATCGCGGAAGCCTTCGTCCGAACTCGCCATGCACATTCTGATCTACCGGCTGCGGCCGGACGTCAACGCCGTTTGCCACGCGCATCCACCCACGGCGACGGGCTACGCGGCCGCGGGCATCCCACTCGACAAGCCGATTCTTTGCGAACTTATCATCGGGTTGGGATGCATTCCCGTGGCGCGCTACGGCACGCCGGGAACATCGGAACTGACCGCGGCGATGGAGCCGTTCGTCCGCGGCCACGACGCCATCCTGATGGCGAATCACGGCGTCGTGACCTACGGGCCGGACCTGCTCACCGCGTTCCTGCGGATGGAGACGACCGAGCATTTCGCGCGCGTGGCGCTCGTCACCGAACTTCTCGGCAAGCAGAACGTGCTTTCAAACGCGGACGTTGAAAAACTGCGAGTTGCGAGAGCCCGCTACGGCGCCAGTTCGCAACCCGGGGACACCGCGAATGCCGGCGCTGCCGCGGCGTCCGACGGCAATGCCGAACGCGTCACCCTGACTCGCCGCGAACTCGAATCGCTGATCGACGAGGCGGTGCAGAGAGACCGCACGCGCCGCTAGCGTTTTTCTTCGCCCTGGAGGTTGCCCGAAATTTCCACGTAACGCATCTTGCCGCTGAAATGGATTTCCTTGATCTGATCGTTGTCGGCGACGATCTTCGAATAGGCCGGCTTACTGGATTCGTCTTTCCACTGCACGGCGGCTTCCGCGACCACCTTGCCGTCGACTTCGAACGTGACCTTGGAATCGTCCGCCGCGATCCGGTACGTACCCGGCTTGAGCTGTTTGCCGGCGAGCGACGCTGCGCTGATTAGGTCTAGGGTTGCAGTGGTGGGTTTTTCCTTCGCCGTTGCGTCGCGAGCCATCATCGGCATCGCCACGGCCAGCGCCGCAAGAACGGACAGCACAAAAGTCAACGGACGACGTGACATGATCTGGTTCCTCCTTGAATCGAGTTTCCGGGCTGCACCACACTTAGACGTTGCAGCAGTGGCTCGGAAAGCAGAGATACGCGCGCGCCGAACGAAATGTTCAAATCGCGCTGCAACGCATTTTTATTCGATCGAACCTTTTCGAACTATCCGGAATTCGCGATAAATTCCGCCGATGTACGGATTTTCGTATAGAGACGATATGGCGACCTGTACGCAAGCCGCGAACGGCCGCCAGGCGTTCGTTTGACACGCTCGCGGCGCTAATCAATAATCGCTGGACATGATTGGCTCGCTCCGCGGCAAGCTCACCGAAAAGCGTCCGAACCAGATCCTGCTGGACGTGGGCGGCGTGGGGTACCAGGTGCAGATTCCGCTCTCGACGTTCGCGGGCCTCGGCTCGCTGCACGAGGAGACCACGCTGCTGATCCACACGCACGTGCGCGAGGACCAGTTCTCGCTCTACGGCTTTCTGACGGCGCGCGAAAAGCAGTGCTTCGAGCTGCTGATTTCCGCTTCCGGCGTCGGTCCATCTCTCGCGCTGAAGATCCTGTCGGGCATGGGCATCGAGGAATTGGTCCCGGCGATCCGTAAGGGCGACCTCGTGCAACTGGTGCGCATTCCCGGCGTGGGGAGAAAAACCGCGGAGCGGATCGTGGTCGAACTGCGCGACAAACTTGCCGTGGTGGACGTGGCCGAGGCGGGAAAACCGGCGACGCGCTCGCAGATGGAATCCGATGTCGCGTCGGCGCTCGTGAATCTTGGCTACGACGCGCGTTCGGTCGAAAAGGCCATCGAGAAGTCGCGCGGCGCGAGCAGCGGTGATTTCGAGAGCCTGTTGCGCGCTTCGCTCCAGATTCTCGGAAATTCCGCGATGCAGAAAAGCGCGCGGGCGGGCGGGGAGTCCTAGATGCCAGAAGCGCGGAGAATGCCGGAGGAGCGAAATCGAATCGTTTCCGGAAAGGCGTCCGACGAGGACGCGCGCATCGAGGCGAGCGTCCGCCCGGCGAGCTTCGGAGACTACATCGGGCAGGACCGCGTCAAAGAGAATTTGCAGATTGCGGTCGAAGCGGCGCGAGGGCGCGGCGAAGCGCTCGACCACGTGCTGCTGTACGGCCCGCCGGGACTCGGCAAGACGACACTCGCGCAGATTCTGGCGAACGAGATGGGCTCCACGATCAAGATCAGCTCGGGGCCGCTGCTGGAGAGAAAAGGCGACCTAACCGCGGTGCTCACGTCACTCGACCCGCGCGACTTTTTCTTTCTCGACGAAATCCATCGCTTGCAGCCCGCGCTCGAAGAGATTCTGTATCCGGCGATGGAGGATTTTCGCGTGGACCTGATCATCGGGCAGGGGCCGGGCGCGCGCGTGCATCCGTATCAATTGAATCGGTTCACGCTGATCGGCGCGACGACCCGCGCGGGGCTGATCATGGCGCCGCTGCGGTCGCGCTTCGGGATCGTGCACCGGCTGGAATTTTACTCGCCGGAGGACCTGCTGCGAATCATCGTGCGGTCGGCGAAGATTTTGGGCATCACGATCGATCAGGACGGCGCGACCGAAATCGCGCGGCGCAGCCGAGGGACGCCGCGCGTGGCGAACCGGCTGTTGCGGCGCGTCCGCGATTACGCCGAAGTGCGCGCGAAAGGGCACATCACGCTGGGCGTGGCGCGCGACGCGCTGAAAATGCTCGGCGTGGATGAGCACGGCCTCGATGACGTGGATCGCAACCTGTTGCTGACGATTATCCAGAAGTATTCGGGCGGGCCGGTCGGGCTGAATACGATTGCCGCGTCATTGAGTGAAGATGAAGGCGCCATCGAGGAAATTTACGAGCCGTACCTGATGCAGCTCGGGCTGCTCGACCGCACGCAGCGCGGGCGCGTCGCCACCGCGCTCGCCTACAAGCACTTCGGGATGGACGAGCCCCGCCGCCAGCCGGGACTGTTCAGCTGAAAGCCAGATAGTTGGCACCTAATGATCGCGAGTGAGCAGTCTACCTCACGTAGCTTTCCCGAGGCACACAAGCGGCGCTTCGGCGTTTTTGTCCTCGGTGCGGGATTCTCGGCTCCTGCGGGCCTGCCTCTCGCGCCGGAGCTGTGGGCTGAGGTTCGTCGCAAGGCTCAGTTGGGACGGGGCTCTGGCCGATTTGACGATGATCTGCGTGCATACATTGACTTTCGAAACGTCTGCTATCGGGAAGGGCTTACGCCTGAGACTGTCAACTTTGAGGATTTCATGGCTTTTCTCGACGTTGAGCACTATCTGGGCCTTAGAGGATCAGACACTTTGAGCGACGATGGGAATGAAACCCAAATTCTGGTGAAGACCCTCATCGGCCAGATCTTGACTGAGCGAACTCCGCAAATGGGAAAAATCCCAGACATTTATCTTCGATTCGCTGAAATGCTCCAACCGAACGATTTAGTTCTGACATTCAACTATGATGTTCTGCTGGAGAGGGCTCTGGAGACTGTGGGCACTCCCTTTCGCCTTTTCCCTGAACGATACAGCATCATCCACGATGGCTATGCGCCTTTCGCGGAATGCGACAATTCGCACGAAGAGGTCATCGTGCTCAAGCTTCACGGATCGGTGGATTGGTTCGATCGCAAGAGGTATCGCAAGTTTGACGACTACAGAGTTGCCGAAGGATTACCGGCAGGACATTTCCATCCTGTCTTCGGTCCAGAGCGAAATCTTCACACTGTCCCCGTGGTGGATGGCCCCCGCTTTCCCGACGACCCGCTACGGGAAATGCATCGTGTGCTCAACGTCGAAGAACTATATCGAGGTAGTTCACTGTCTCTCGCCCCACCCTCATTGCTTAGTCCATCTTCTGCAAAGATACTTTACTCTCGGAAGCAGAGAGATTTTTGGTGGGGTCTCAGCCAGTGGGGCTTCCTGAATTTCGGGATGTCGATAATCGGATTTTCCCTTTCCGGCGCTGATGACTACGTACGGCAAGTGTTATACCGGATCGTAAAGAACTACCAGAACAGCTATTGGAAGGATGGGGTTTTGGATCGCAAGAAGAGTCCTCTCGTCCTTGTGGATTTTCGTAGGTCGGCCAAAGACAAGGAAGACTTTCGTCGTCGGTATGCGTTCGTGAATTGGAGCCGCGCAAGAACTTATTTCAACGGTTTGGATCAGAAAGCATTAGAGCTGCTCGGCAACGCCCAACAGTATTGTGGTAACGGTTGAAGACGTGGCTGACGAGGATTTAAGCGTGCTGCATGATCTTCAGATCGGTTCGCTGATGGATGAAGCGCTGCGCCGCGCAAAGGTGCGGATGGACCCGAAGCAGCGCCGCCGTCTGATTATTCGATCGGTATCGGTGAAGCAACGCCCTCGGCGCCCGTCCTGAAACCCGACGTGGTTTATTTCGCCGCCGAACCGGAAAATAGGGCGTAGTTCAGATATGTAACCAAGGCAGTTGCAATGGCCAAGCCCACAACGGAATAGATAATCACGATTACCAGTTCATGGCGTTTCTCGACGGCCCATCGTCTGTCCAGCATGCATGTCCTCTTGTCTCGCGCGTCGTACCGTGATGGTCGTACGAGCAGACGGTTTCCGCCTACCGGTGCACAAGCACTCCTTTTTAGCGCGGAAAGGGGAAAGGAATCTGTCCGATTATGGACACTTTTGAGATTTATCTTTTCGGGTCATTCGCTCTCGGGCTGGCGGGGTGCGGCTTGAATTTCAGAGCCCTACCCATTGTCAGCAAGCTGTGGCAAGCTATTGGGTATGGGAAACAAGGACGCACACAGACGGGAAGTTAAGAAACCGAAAAAGAAGAAGCCTAAGCCCGAGGCCTTCAGCCAAGCAGCCGTGCGCATTTTGAAGGAAGCGCCCAAGAGCTAGGCCAATGCTTTTGGCAGTCGCCTCCGGAAGCGGAGCTCGGAAAACAGCGGTCTGCCAGCCATTGGCGAGCTCGACTCTTCTTTCAACTCTTCTTCGCTAACCTGAACTATTGCCTGTTCGCTTTCAACAGCTGCCCCGGAGTCCGCGACGCTAAAGATCGCTTCCGCATCCCCGGGGAAACGCTTTAGAGTTCGCGCGCACTGCATGCGAGAATGCACGCTGGTTCCAGAAAAGATGATCGTCAGTCAGGTTATCGCGGCGGTGAAGCCGACGGCAGCGCGAAGCGTGCGGCGCTGGCTCTTTCACCTCGGCGGCGTAGGCCTGATCCCCCTCGGGCTCCTCGACAGCTCCATTATTCCGCTTCCGGGCAGCATGGATGTGCTGACGATCGTTTTGTCCGCGCGCCAGGAGGATTTGTGGCTTTATTACGCATTCATGGCGACGTTGGGTTCGGTGATTGGGGGCTTTGTCACATACCGGCTGGCTCGCAAAGGAGGGAAGGAAACTCTCGAACGCAGGTTTTCGCGCCAGCGAGTGGATAAGGTTTACAAGATCTTTGGGCGATGGGGGTTCGGCGCAATCGCCGTTTCTGCTTTGCTGCCGCCGCCCATGCCCATGGTTCCCTTTCTGCTTGCCGCAGGCGCCATGCAATATCCGGTAAGAAAATTCCTGGCCGCGCTCACGCTGGGCCGAGCCATCCGATACACGATCCTGGCGTATTTGGCCGCGCGTTACGGACGGCACATCATCGCGTTCGTCACGGGACACGGACACCCCGTCGTATGGACAGTCGTCGGACTGCTGGTCGCCGCTGCTGTTGTGATTTTCGTCCTCATCTTCTTTCGCGTAAGTAAGCTCAAGAAGCGGACAGCGAGTTAGACGGGCATTTCTTTCGAAGGAGCTGGAGATTTAAGTGAGGAATCGGAAATCCGATTCATTCGGGCTAAGATCGCTCTCCAATGAAGACGGTCTATTTATCGCTGGGGTCGAATATGGGGGACCGCGCGGGGAATATTGCGCGGGCGATTGAGGCGCTGGGCGCGCGAGGGGTGCGCGTGACGCGGCAGTCGTCGCTCTACGAAACGGAGCCGGTGGACGTGCGCGGGTCGGGCTGGTTTTTGAACTGCGTGGTCGAGGCGGAAACCGAGATGATGCCCGTGCAACTGATGAACGCGCTGCTGGCGATCGAGCGATCGCTCGGGCGGCGACGGCAGGAGATCGTCGAAGGACCGAAAGACCCGCGGACGATCGACATGGATATTTTGTTCTTCGGGTCGAGCGTGGTGCACGCGCCGGGAGTCGAGATTCCCCACCCGAGGATGGCAGAGCGGCGGTTCGTGCTGGTACCGTTCGCCGAGATCGCGCCGGAAGCGGAGCATCCGGTGCTCAAGCAGACGGTCGCGGAACTGCTGGCCGAAACGCCGGATCGAAGCCAGGTAAGGGTTTGGCGCGGCGCGGCGAACGGATAGTGGCGGCGACAATGCCGGTTGCATCGTCGCCGCCATTGCATCGCGAAGAGAGATCCCTCGGTCACGTTGTTCCCTCGGGATGACAATCCTTATCGGATGGCCACGCGGAGCCAGTGAAGCGTGAGCGGCCTGGGCGCGAGGGCCTCGAGTTCGATTTCGGTTAAATGTCCGACGGACTGCTGGCTCCAACGGTAGACGCCGGGCTCCGTCTCTTCGCGGAGATGGCCGGTGGCGGGACGCAGGAAATCGCGGGCGTCGTCGAGCGAAGCGGTCTCGCGGAGGGCGGGCCGCGTGAGCGCCTCGATGACGTAGCTGCGCAGCAGCTTCGGCCAGTAGGTCTCGAAGAGGTGCGACGAGGCAAAGATGTCGCTCCAGGCGACGTCTTCGCTGAAGGCAACGACCACGCCGACACGCTCGCCCTTGAGTCCGGACGTCGCGCGATCGAAGCGGCGCTGGATCTCGTCCGCGAAACTTTCGACGGAAGCGTTCACTTTGGGCGACTGATAGATCTTGCGATACGACTGCGTCGGCGCCTCCATAACTATCACGCTCTGGAGATTGCGCGACGAAAGAGGAAGACTGCTGACCCCTCCGCCCGCAACGCCGCCCGCGGCAGATTGACTTTCGACGGTGACCGATTCGCTGGTTTGGCCGACGGGAGGTGCATCGCCACGAACGGCGGCCCAGACCTGGACCTGGTCCTGCTCGACAGCGGCCTTTTCGCGGACGCTCGGATGGACCATGGTTTCGGCAGCGACGAACTGGTCCGAACTGCCGGTCCAGCGGCCGTGCTCGACGCAGAAGACATCGAGGGGCAGCGGTGCGGCGCCCACGGGCACGATGCGGTCCTTGCCGATGATGCGATCCTGCTTGCCGCCGGAGACGACTTCGCCGGCGAGAAGCAGAATCGGGCGCTTACCACGGTTGACGAAGACAAGCTGATTGACCTGCGAGCCGGCCGAGACGAGCGGCACGGGCGAACCGTCCCGGGTGCGGTGAAGGTATTCGCCCTCTTCGCTGACGATCGCGTCGCCGGAGGTCAGCGCTTCGTCGAGGGTTTCGAAGTCGCTCGTATCGGCATCCTGCGCCGCGAGCACGGGGAAAATCGTGAGGTTTTCATACGTGACGGGCTGGCCGAGCCGCCAAGCTTGCTGCGATACCGGCGGGGCCGTTCGCCCGGCCGCAGCGTTGGTGCCAGGATCGAAATCGGGCTTGAGAATCGCCACTCCGAAGAGAATCAAGAGGGCCGCAGACAGAATCGACAGCGTCTTTCTCCGGTTGACGTGCATGGTTCCCTCCTTCGGCGCCGACGGGATCGGACACCGCCCGGCGCACGCTTTTCATCCTGAGAACGAATGAAGGAGGATTCCTTGCAGGATTTTTCGAGGCGATTTCAGGTTCGGCGCAGAAGGGAGGCGGCTGTCTAGGTAAGGCTTGAGCCCGGAGCCTTATCCTTCTGGCGTTTCTTGCGCTGCTCTTCTTCTTCCGTGCGCTCGAATTCGAGCATCTCTTCCTCGGACATCTGGTAGTCCTCGCGGGAGGCGAACATCGCGCCGCGCTTGGTTTCGCGTCCGAAACGGTGTTCGTGGCGGCGCTTTTTCCTCGCCGCGAAGCCACCGACGCCGCGGATCGGCTCAGCGATGGAACCGGATTCAAGCAGAAGCTCGCTGACTCTTTCGAGGAATTCATGGAGATGATAGGGCTTGTGGGAATAAGGAAGGCCCTCGCGCTCAAGGACGGGCTGAATGTCCTTGACCATGAGGAGCGGCACGAGAAACAGGACGCGAATGTGCTTTCGGGCGGCGGCGCTGCGGGGACTGGCAGCGGTCTCCGCGGCGTCGGCCTGGGCAAGTTCCTTGAGCAGCGCGAATAGAGGGCTGCCCGGGTCAACAAGCGCCACGTTGACGATTACGAGGTTCCAGCCGCCAGTAGCCAGTTCCGCGAGGGCCTGGGAGGCAAGCGGGACGATCCGGACGCGCCAGCCCTCTGCATCGAGGATGTTTCGAAGAGCGCGCTGGCTGGTGATGTCGTCGTCGACAATCAGGATTCCAACTTGGTCCACGGCAGGGTCTCCAGTCTCTCTTGCAGTATATCGGCAGTGGCCGGGCCAGAGTTGATCACCAACAGCGATGGTTCCAGGCGGGAGCCTGTGCCCCCGGGACGGGCGAATCAAAAGCGAAGAATAACTCTTGACAAGGCGAATGAAAGGCGAATACAGTGTGCCGGTGCGGCGAGGCTGCCAATGGCCACTTCTCCCATCCTTCGAGCGAATCCGGCGACGCTGCGGCGTCGCCCGGCCCGAGCGAGGGAGGCCAGTCTCACCCTATTCCCCACAGCCGCTTGCCACGGCACTTGTGAGTCCCCGAACGGTGCTTCCGCGCCCCCTCCGGTACCTGCCCGGAGTGAGAAGCCCGCGACGGAACTGGTCGGCATTGCGCGCCTCGCCGCATCCTCCCTTCGCGCGGAAGCCAAGCGCGGGACGGAGTATTTCCTGCTGCCCGTCAAATCGATCCTGAACGAGTGCCACTCGGAGCGGGTGCCGTTTCGCTGGACCGTGAATCCCTATCGCGGGTGCGAATTCGGCTGCCGGTACTGCTACGCGCGGTACACACACGAGTACATGGAGCTCGACGGAGCGGATTTCGAATCGAAAATCTACGTGAAGAAGGACGCGGGGCCGCTGGCGGAGCGCGATCTCGGCAGCGAAGACATCTGGGGCGAACACATTGCGATCGGCACGGCAACCGATCCCTATCAACCAGCGGAACGCGAATTCGGCGCGACGCGGGCGATTCTTGAAAAGATGGCGGCGCGCGAAGGGCTGAGCCTTTCGATTACGACGAAGTCGGATCAGGTGGTGCGCGACATCGATCTGTTGCGGAGGATTTCGGAGCGGTCGTCGATCACAATTCACATGACCGTGACGACGCTGCGCGCACGACTGGCGCGGCTGCTCGAGCCACGGGCGCCACGGCCGGACCTGCGGCTCGAAGCTGTGCGGAAACTACGCGAGGCGGGCATCGCCGTCGGAGTGAATGCGATGCCGATTCTGCCGGGCCTAACCGACCGCGAGGCCGATCTCGATGCGCTGGTGCGGGCCGCGCGCGACGCGGGTGCGCAGTGGATCGGAGCGGCCGTGGTCTTCCTGATGCCGGCGTCGTGGAAGTCGTTCATGGCATTTCTCGATGAGAAATTCCCTCGGCTGGGGCGGCAGTATCGCGAATGGTTCCGGGGATACGGGAACGCGCCGGAGGCGTATCGGAGGGAGATCGCCGCTCGCGTGGAGAATCTGCGACGAAAGTACGGCATCAGCTCACGCCCAGACAAACCTTTAGAAGCGCCTGGCCGGGCCTGGCGTTCGCCGCAGATGCAACTCGACTGGAAGAATGGAGAACAATCATGCCAAACGTGAAACGCCGAAAAACACGCCGTAGAACTGTGAAGCCTGCGGCTCCGAATCCCGCAAGCGCTGCCGCCGTAACCGAGATCAAACCGCCGCGAGGGATGAAGCTGAAGACTGTATCGAGGATCACCATGCTCTTCGCGCTGCTGTGCCTCGGGGCATTCCTCGCCGGGCGGCCGCCGGTTGCCGCGTCGGGATCGGACGCGACGCACAGTGCAAAGGAAGTCAGTCATGTTTCCTCACTAAAGAGCCGTCGTGGATCGGGCGGAAGATCTGACCGAAAAAGTCGAAGTGCGGTGCACGAGCGCACAGAGAGTGCGGTTGGATTCTGATCGGCGATTACTTACGTGGGATCGAGACGCACTAAATTTATTATCGCGGATTTCCTGATTGTGCAACCGGATTGTGCCAGCCATTTTGTGCATAAGAGACCTGATTGTAATGGCTTACGGGGTGGCGGCGGTTTTCGAAAGTCGTCCAAGGTGAAATCCTAAAGGAGGGCGCTTTTCTGCTGTTTCGCGGGCGCCGATGCTACGGCACAATGATGCGGGGGGCCTCTTTCGCCGCCTCCGCAGGTAGGGGAAAGCGTTCGCGCAAGAAACCGAGGAACGCGCGAGAGCGCGGCCGAGCGTTGGTCTCCTGCTTGCCGACGCGCAGCAGGAAAACGAGCAGGTGAAAGATATCGGCGTCCTTCAGGGAAGCGAAACCGGCCCGCGAGGCTTCGTCCTTGCGAAAGTCCTGCAAGAACTGGTTGATCTGGCCATAGAGGGCCCGGGCCAGGTGTGCGTCCGGCGGGCGCTCGTAGTAGATGCCCGTGCCGAGCGTGCGATAGGTCTCGGCGAGGGCCTCAACGGCCGCCAAAGCGGCGCCATCGTCGAGTTCCCTATTCTGCGACTGGAAGGCGAGGATGGTGCCCGCAAGGCCCGTGATGACAGGCCAGCGCTCGTAGACGAAATCCACGGGAACCTGAAGGTCACGGTAGGGCAGTTCTGCGGCGGGCGCAGGTTTTCGATGCTCCGCTTCATAGCGGTGCGCCGCGAGCAGGTACGAACAGTCCGGCGGGCAATCGATGGTGACCTCGCGTTCGCGGCCGCAGCAGATCGCACAGATTTTTTCGCCCTTGGCGGGACAAAACCGCTTCGGCGGGCGCTTTTCGCAAATGGAACAGCTCATCCGGCCCTCGTGCTTCGGGAACGTCACAACCTGCGGCGATCAGAGTACGGGAAGAAGCGGCGCACGGCAAGGCAGTGGAGTGGAAAAGTGCAATTGGGGTCCGGGGTCGAACGGAAAGAAGAGAGATTCCTCGACTGCGTCCCGCGCCCGCAAAGCCCGCGGGAAAGGCAAAGGCGCGCGGGACTTCGCTCGGAATGACACGCCTCATTGGTTGGCAGGGGCGGGTTTGACCCGCCCCGTGCGGAACGGATGCTAGGCGGTGGCGCTGGTCCCGGCGGCCGCCGGGCGCTTCTCAAGGACCGCTACTTGATGCAGGATCGTCTCGACGACGTATTCATCCCCGAATTTCGAATTGATCATCAGGTTGTAGAGCGAGCGCAGAGGCCATTCCTTGTTGAAGTAGTGGCGGATGAACGAGGCGCGCTCGCGGTCGATTTCCTCGATCAACTGGACAGCTTCTTTTTCCGACTTGCCGATCGATTTCAGCCGGCGGATCTTCTCTTCAACCGGAGCGTAGACGAACACATGAAATACGTCCGGGCGGTTTCGCAGGATATAAGGCGCGCCGCGACCGACGATCACGCAATTGCCGCGCTGCGCGACCTCCTCGATCACTTTCTCAAGCGTGGCGAACATGTGGTCCGTATCGAACATGCGCGATTCGCCAATCGGGAGGGCGCGCTCGTAGCTACCCCGGGCGTAGACCTTGAACAATCGATACAGGAGTGAATCGACGCGTTCGTCGCAGCGCGCGGCGGTGTGATGGTCGACGTTGGCCTTGCGGGCGATTTCGGCGGTAAGGTCGCGGTCCCAAAACTTCCAGCCGAGGCCCGCAGCAAGGCGCTCCGCGATAGCGGCGCCGCCGCTGCCGTACTCGCGCTCGACAGTGATGACCCGAACCTGCACCGGATTCCCCCGCGCGTCAGTGTACTGCGATCGGGCCGCCTGGCTTTACTTTTTTCATCAGGAACACAAGCGGAATCATGACCAGCACGGCCACTCCTATCAGCCAGAAGTTGTCTACATATGCCAGCATCGTGGCCTGTTGGTCAATCTGATTCGCAACGAGGGCATAGGCCTGGCGGGACGCTTGGGCATGGCTCGAGCCATGCGCCATAAGGAGACGGGTGGCGGAATCGAGCGTCGCTTGCAGGATCCCGTTCCCGGATTGAATATGGCCCGAAAGGTTCGTCTGGTGGAACTGCGCGCGACGGGTGAGCATCGTCGTCACGGCCGAGATTCCCACGCTGCCGCCTATATTGCGGGAGAGATTGATGAGCCCCGACGCGGCGTTGTTTTTCTCCCTGGGAAGAAAAGCGTAGGCGACCGTATTGATGGGGACAAAGAGGAACGCGAGCCCGAGCGTCTGGAAGACGCGGGCGGTCGCGGCCGTGCGGAAATCGACGGAGATGTCGAAGTTGGTCATGTGGAACAGCGAGAAGGCAAGCATGGAGAGACCGAAGAGGAGCAGCCAGCGCGCGTCATATTTCGACAACAGGAACCCGACGACTGGCATCACGAGCAATAGAGCAAATCCTCCGGGCATGAGCACCAGGCCCGCCTTCTCGGCGGTGTAACCCATCAGCGTTTGCAAGTAGAGGGGCAGAAGCACGGTGCTCGACAGCAGGGCAAAGCCCACCATGAACATCATCAGGTTGGCGATGGCAAAGGAGCGCTCCCGGAAGAGGTGCAGATCGATAATCGGATCCTTGTGGAACCACTCCCAAAAGACGACGGCAACGAGCGACGAGATGAAAACGATCGTCATGCCGATGATGAAACGCGAGCCGAACCAGTCGTCGCGCTCACCCTTGTCGAGCACGACCTGCATGCAGCCCAGGCCGAGTGCGAGCAGGCCCAAACCGATGTAGTCGATGCGGAAAGTCTTGCGCGGCTGGCGTAGATAATCGGGATCGGAGATCAACATGTTTGTGAGAAGCAGGGAAAGAATTCCGACAGGAATGTTGATGAAAAAGATCCAGCGCCAGTCGAGATTGTCGGTGATCCAACCGCCCAGCGTGGGACCGATCGCAGGCGCGAGCACCACGGCCATGCCGTAGACCGCGAATGCCATCCCACGCTGCCTCGGCGGAAACGTATCCGCCAGGATCGCCTGCTCGCTTGGCTGCAAGCCGCCTCCGCCAGCCCCCTGCAGAACACGGAAGAAGATCAACGCTCCGAGGCTCGGCGCCAGACCGCACAGAAAAGAGCTGACCGTGAACAGCGCGACGCAGGACATGTAGAAGCGTTTGCGCCCCATGAGCGAAGAGAACCAGCCACTCAGAGGCAGAACGATCGCGTTCGACACGAGATAGGATGTCAAAATCCACGTGCTTTCATCCTGACCGGCCGAGAGGCTGCCCGCGATGTGCGGCAGCGCGACGTTGGCGACGCTCGTATCGAGCACTTCCATGAACGTGGCGAGCGTGACGGTGAGGGCAATGATCCAGGGATTTACGACGGGACGGACGGCAGGAACTGCCGGGAGAAACGCCGGCCGGTCGATAGACAAACTGGGGTCGGGCGCGCTCACCGGCGTTTACTTCAAGAAGACTTTGGGTTCGACGGACATCCCCAGGCGAAGATAGTGGTCCGAGTTCTGCCCCGGTTCGAGGACGATCTTCACGGGCACGCGCTGAACCACCTTCACGTAGTTTCCGGTGGCGTTTTCCGGAGGCAGAAGGCTCAGACGCGCGCCGCTCGAGCCGGCGATGCTATCCACGCGACCCTTGTAGGTGCGGCCGTTGGCATCCAACTTGATTTCGGCGCGCTGCCCGGGGCGCATATCTTTGAGCTGCGTTTCCTTGAAATTCGCCGTCACCCAGACATCGTCGAGAGGCACGATACTCAGCAACTGTTGGCCCGGCTGCACGTTCATCCCCACTTCGACGCTCTTCGTCACGATGCCGTCCACTGGGGCGACAATCTTGGTGTACTGGAGATTCAGCTGCGCCTGTTCCAGCGCGGCCTGCTTTTCCTGCGCGGTGGCGTCCGCCGAACGGGCACGAGCTTTCACGGACGCGACTTGCTGCGGGCCCGTCTGCGAAGAGCGCCAGTTCGCCTGCGCTTGCGCGAGGCGGGCGCGGGCCTGGGTCACCTGTTGCTCGGCGGCCGTCGCATTGGCTCGCGCGGCCGCCACGCTCGCATCGGCCGACGCCGCAGCCGCCACTGCCTGATCGTAGAGCTGCTGGGAGATCTCCTGCTTGTCGACAAGCTGTTTGTAACGGACGAGGTCGTTCTGCGCCTTCACATTGTTGGCCTGAGCCTGCACAAGTTGCGCGCGGGCGGCGTCAAACTGTTGCTGCGCCGCCGCGATGCCGGCCTGGGCATTCTGGACGTCGGCTTCGGATGATGAAATCTGGCTTGAGGTGTTAACCGAAGTGACCGGCACGTTGATGTTCATGGACTGTGCGCTGGCCTGAGCGTCCGCCAAGTTGGCGCGGGCTTGATCCACGGCGACCTGGTAGTCGCGCGGATCGATCTCCACGAGCACGGTGCCGGCCTGTACGTACTGGTTATCGTCCACGTTGACCTTCAAAACGTAGCCGGAGATGCGCGCGCTGAGCGGCATCAAATGGCCGTCCACCTGCGCGTCATCCGTCGATTCATAGCTCGCGAAATAGCGCCAGGCAAAGAATCCTCCGACGAGCAAGACAATCGCAACAGGGATCAGAAGCGTGCGCGCGTGAGACTTCGCGCGGAGCAAGCCCGGCGAGTGAGACTCCGGCGGCGGCGACGCCGAGTGCGTTTCGGTAGCCGCGGGGGCCTGGGCTTCCACAGTGGAATTCGGCGAAGCTTCGACCTCGGTTCTCTGTGCCATTGTCATTTTCCTCTGAAGTATTCTTTGACGCCCTCTTCGGCCAGGCCCAAGGCGCGGGCCAGAGAAATTTTCGCGTAGTTATCGGAGTACAGGCTTGATATGTAGCTTTCGTGGGCGCTTGCAACAGCCTCCTGCGCCTGCACCACTTCGACCGTATCCGTCACGCCGGCAACGAAGCGGTCCCGTGACTGAGCCAGCGTCTGCTCCGCTAGATCGATATTGCTTTGCGCCACGGCCACCTGCTCCTCGGCGGACTCGAGGTTGAGCAGCGCAGTCCGGACGTCCTGATCGATTTGCGCGCGCAGATTCTCAAGCCGCTGGCGGCTCTGCTCCAGCCTCGCATCGGCCTCCAGGATATCGCCGTGAACTTTGCCGCCCTGGAATATCGGAATGCTCAGCGATCCCCGCACGTCGAACACGCTGTGCGTGTTGAGACCCTGCTCGGTTCCCGCCAGTCCATAATCCGCGCTGAAGGACAGTGAAGGCAAGTTGCCGGCTTCGGCGGACTTTCGCGTGTACTCGGCAGCGCGGACATCCGAGAGCGCGGCCTGGAAATCCGAGCGGGAGGCGTAGGCGCGCTTCAGTGCGTCGTCCACCGTGATTCCGGAGAACGGCTGGTAGGGCGATTTGTCGGCGAGCTCGAATTCCTGTCCCGGCGCAAGGCCGATGACGCGGGCGACGGTCAGCTTCTCGATCGCCAGATCATTTTTCGCCTGAATCAATCCTTGCTGCCGGGATTTAAGTTCCACCTGCGCCCGAAGGGCGTCGATGGCCGGAGAAGTGCCGGCTTTCACCTGGTCCGAAGCTTGATTGTAGAGGGCCTGCGCCGTGTTCACCTGCGCATCCGCCGTCTCGACTCGGGCTTCGTCCGCAATGGCCTGAAGATAGGTGTAGCCGACGGCGAGGACGACGAGATCGCGTGCGTCTTTGTACGTGTATTGCGCCGATTTCGCGCTCTGTGCCGCGGAGCGCGAAGTATTGATCGCCTTCCAATCAAAAATCGACTGGGTCAGATAGGCGCGCGAATCGAAGTAGCCGAAAGGCCCCACAACACTAGGAATGGATATTCCCGCGCTCGGCGGAAACTTGAAAATGAAGCCGAATTCGGCGAGGTCCACTTGCGAACCCTCAACGTACGATGAGGTCGTGAGGCTGGGCAGGAGCGCGCTCAATTGCTTCCAGCGTTCGCCGCGTGCCGCGCGTACGTCCTCGCCGGAAAGCAGTAGGCCCAGGTTTTGCCGCAGACCGCGAGTGATCGCGTCCTGCAAGGAAAGCTGGAGGGTACCCGGAACGGGTTTCTCCGGGACGCTGCCCGCGAATGCACCCTGCGCCGCAGCAGATGTCCCAAAGCCCGGACCCGCGGCTTGCGGCGTCGCTTGCGCACGCGCGTGCCCGGCAGCCAGCGACAAAAGGACCGCGGTCATAGCAGATGAAATGGCCCGTCGGCCGATCACGAGTTTGCTCCTCCTAGGCGACGTAAGTTGGATGAAGCACCGTCCATGAAAGACTCATCGTTCAGCCTGTGAATCCTGTGGGAGCGGGCGGCGGGTTTCATGCCTTTGCGCCCCGGCGGCCGCCGACACCGTTTGCTTTCTCGTCGCCGCGAAGATTGGGGCTCAACAGGGCCCATACGTCCACCGCAGTTCCGCGGAGTGAGCAATCCGGATTCATGGCCCAGGCGAGTGTGACACCGAGCAGAACCGTTTGAATGAGTCTCGCCAACTCCGCAGCCGGGATGTCGCGCCGGACTTCGCCTCGTTCCTGTGCCAGAGTGAAAATCTCGGTCATCAACCGGCGTCCCATCAGCAACCGCCGGTGGAGTTCCGCCCGAACCGGCTCACAAGATGCATGGGCCGCAAAGATCGCGCGAAGAAGGGCCGCGTTCGCAGAGGACTGACTCGCCAGATCCGCCGCAAGCTGCTTCAGCACGGGCAGCACAGGTCCTTTCTTCGCCTCGTCCAGGGCATGCTCGATGGCCGCGATGCGCTCGGCGCCGAATGTTGCCAGCACGTGTTCCTTCGTGGGGAAATAGTTGAAGAAAGTCCCTTTACCTACATCGGCAGCCTCGGTGATGTCCTCCACCGTAGTTTCAAGGTAGCCGCGTTCGGCAAACAGCCGGAGCGCAGCGCTGAAAAGACGCTCGCGGATTTCGGTGCGGTGACGTTCGCGGCGCCCGCCTCGCGGGGAATCGGCACGCCGAACCGCGGTACCTGCTGATGCCATGGTGAACGCTCCGTATGTGACCATCAACCAAAAGTGACTATAGGTCACAATTGAGCGACAGTCAACATCGAATTGCGAAAAACGGGCAGGCCGGAATCGTGAAGCGAAATTCCGCTTCCGGGGGCCTCCCCCGGGGCAGCGCCTCGCGCGGGGCGTTACTTTGAAAGATTCTTGGGGCTGTGTTGGTTGAGCGTTCCGATCAACAGTTTCGCGGACGCCGGAACCGGAACGGCGCCGTGAAGCACGATGTCCTTCGCGGGAATCTTCTTACCATAAATGCGTTCGTTCGCATCGTTGTCGGGACGCAGCGTCGAGCCTTCGAGCGAGATACCGGCGAACAGACCTCGCGAGCGCGAGTACGTCAGCACCTCGGCGCGCATGGCGACGTCCGTGTCGGCCTCGGCTGCGCGTCCCTTGGGGCCGGCCGCAGCCGATGCATCGGCGCCGAGCTTCACCTTGCTGCTGAGAATGGAGCGGCCGCCACCCTGGTTCATTACGAGCAGAACGAAGTCAGTGGCCTGCCCGCCCAGCTGGAGTCCAAAGCTGCCGCCCTCGAGCGCCATCATCGTTGGCGCGCCCCACGGTCCTTGAAAATCCTCGCCACTGCGGCACGTCATGGCTCCGCGGCCGTAGCTGCCGCCGATGCCGATCGCGAACTTGAGCACGGAGGGAATCACAATCACGCAATCCGCCTTGTCGAGCAGACTTTGCGGGATGTTGTCCGGAATGTTTATGATTTCTTTCATGACCTCGCCGGCGTTCTGAAGACGGTCTTCCTCTTTGGAATTGTCGTCGGCGCGCGAGGAAATAGGACTGAGCAGCATCGGCACGCCAACAAGCGCTACGGCGAGCAGAAAAGCGAGCGTCTTCTTCATGGGTGCCTCCGATTACGATTATGACCGAGTTTCCATCATAGGGGTTTCCCGCGCCGCAGCGCAACTCTATCGATCGGGCGACCGCAGCTGCACGCGGGACCGCAGACTGCAATATAATTGAATACCTTGAAAGTCTCTGACCGCACAGCCCGCGCACGCGAAAGTCTTACGGGAGGGTGCCGCAAGCTTCCGGCGATTTCATTTTCGCGCGCCACGGCGTTCGTCGCGTTGGCGGCGTTTCTGGCTTTCGCAGAGGCCGCAGCAGCGCCACGGCCTCCCGATCCAAAGCGGCGGCCCGACCTGGCGCGATTCCGCGCCCGCGTCGAAACAGCTCTCGCGCAAGCCCACGCGCAAAGGGCGAACTGGGGAATCCTCGTTGCCGACCGCGATACGGGCGAGACACTCTACGCGCTGAATCCGGACCACTTTTTCACGCCTGCGTCCAACGCAAAGGTCTTTACGACTGCATTGGCGCTTGCAACGCTGGGCCGCGAATACCGGTTCCGTACGACGCTCGAGTCGCCCGCTTCTCTCGGAAGTGATGGCCGCCTCGCGGGCGACTTGATCCTGGCCGGCCGCGGCGACCCCGACCTCTCGAATCGCCGGTTTCCCTACGCCGGGAGGGCAGAACGCGAGGGCCCAATTGAAAAGGTTATCGCGGAAATGGCGGACGCCGCGGTGGCCAAAGGGTTGCGCGAAGTCGACGGAGACATCGTGGCCGACGACACCTGCTTTCCTTACGACCCGTATCCGGCAGGATGGAGCGTCGGCGACCTGTTCTTTACCTTCGGTGCGCCCGTGGGCGCCATCGTGTTTAACGACAATACGGTTTCGATCCAAGTTCAAGCCGGTGTGCATGCCGGAGATCCGGCCACAGTGACGACGGAACCGTCCGCCGCGCTCGAAACCTTCGGGTACGACATCACAACGGGCCCGGCCGACGGAAAAGCTGATTTTGCCGTCGTGCGACAACCGGGGCCGAATTTCGTTCTGTTGCGCGGGACGATTCCGGTAGGCCACAGTCCCATCAGCATCGATCTTGCAATGCCCAGTCCCGGCGAGACCGCTGCGCGCACGCTGAAGCAACTCCTCGAAGATCGCGGAGTGCGTGTAACGGGTCGCACACGCGTACAACACGCGCCTCCGCCGGAAAACACGGCCGTAGGCGAGCCGATTATTCAGAGCCCGCTTACACGGCCGTCGGACCCCGGTACGCAAGTTCTCGCGGAACATCTCTCCCCTACACTTCTCGAAAGCGTTCGTTTCACGAATAAAACGAGCAACAACCTCCATGCGGAACTGTTTTTGCGAGCCGTGGGACGCGACAAATTGGGCATCGGATCGACCGCAGCAGGGCTGAAAGTAGAGGAGGATTTCCTCAGGGCCGCCGGGATTCCCGACGGCGACGTCGTGCTGTCGGACGGCTCCGGGCTTGCCCGCGACGATCTGGTCGCGCCGCGCGCTATGGTGATGCTGTTGCGATACGCAGCGCGTCAGCCGTGGGGTCAGGATTTTCTCTCGACGCTACCGGTCGCGGGTGTGGACGGCACACTCGACAATCGCATGAAGAATACCGCAGCTTCGGGCTTGATCGAGGCGAAGACGGGCACCGTCGAGCACGATCATTCGCTTTCCGGCTATGCCACAACGCTGCGCGGCGAGTCCCTGGCATTCGCCATATTCTGCAACAACGATTCCGAGCATGGTCCCGGCCCTGCAGCGACTCTTGACGCCATCGCGACCGCGATGGTCGAGACGTTCGGCAACCCACGCTCCGCGAGCAGGAAAAAATGAGCAAGGACCAAAGGATCGTCACAGTCTTCGGCAGCTCCCGGCCGCGCGCGGGGGATGCGCACTATGCCGAGGCCCGCGCGCTCGGCGCGGAGCTCGCCGCAAGAGGCGCGATCGTCTGCACCGGCGGCTACGGCGGCGTGATGGAAGCTGTCTCGCGCGGAGCGAAGGAGGCCGGCGGGGCGACGATGGCGGTCACAGCGGAATTCTTCGGGGCACGAGCCAACCAGTGGGTCGATGAAGAAATTCGCGTGAAGAGCTGGCAGGATCGCCTCTTCGAGCTGGTCAAGCTTGGGGCCGGTTACGTCGCGTGTCCCGGCGGCACGGGAACGCTGGTCGAGCTCGCGGTCGTCTGGGAAATGCTGAACAAGGGCGCGATGACCAGAAAGCCTCTCGTCGTGCTCGGAGACTTCTGGCAGCCCGTGATCGAGCGCGTGCGCGAGGTCGAACTCGGCCACGCTTCGCGCTGGACCGAAGGGGACGAGCCGCTCGTCCGCGTCGTCTCCTCTCCCGCCGATGCCGCCTCGTATCTGGCCGCCCACTTCGAGCCGCGCTGACTTTCCCACAGGCAACCGGGCTACAATCGATGATGCTGCAATCACGGTTGGCTCACTGATTCGATTCTCGAGGACTTGTGTCGCGCTCTGCTGAAGAACTGCTCGAATTCGACCGATTGAAGGAAATCGTCAGTCGGTTCACTACCTGTGCGCCCGGCCGGCGCGCAATCCATGCGCTCGCGCCGCGGCAGGATGCGGCCGCGCTTGGAGCCGAGTTCGAGATCGTGCGTGAGGCGATCGCCTACCTTCGCGCGGGGTCGGAGCTTGGCTTCGGTTCGCTAGCCGACCCGGAAACGTGGCTTGTGCGTCTGGCGGTGCCGGGCTCGGTGCTTTCGAGCGTCGAACTGCTCGACGCTGCTTCGCTGATGGAAACGGTCGGCTCGTTCCGGCAGACGTTCAAAAGCGACGCTCCGAAGTATCCGCGCCTCGCCGAGAGCGCCGCCGCACTGGCCGATTTCCGCGGACTTTCGGGCGCGATTCGCCGCGCCGTGTTACCTAACGGAGAGATCAGCGACGATGCTTCGCCGCAGATCAAGCGCATCCGCGCGGGGATCGCGCAGGCGCGCGAAAAGATCCACCGCTCGCTCGAAAGCGTTCTGCGCGCGCGGGGAGAGCCGGCGGGCGAAGACTACATCACGCTGCGAAATGACCGTTTCGTGATTCCCGTGCGCGCTTCCGAACGCCGCACGGTTCCCGGTGTGGTGCATGGCGCGAGCGCCACGGGCCAGACCGTGTTCGTCGAACCGCTTGAGGCGATCGATCTGAACAACCGCCTCGTGCAGCTTACCGAAGACGAAGCCGCCGAAATCGCGCGCATCCTCGAAGAGCTGACCGAGCGCATCCGAGCGGACCGCGGTCCTCTCGAAGCCGCGGCGGCGGGAATCGCCCATCTCGATTCGATTTTCGCGCGAGCGCGGTTTGCCCGCGAATTCGATTGTGTGGTGCCGGAGTTCGCGGCGCAGAATTCGCTGCGCCTGGAGGCCGCGCGCAATCCCGTCCTCGAGGCGACGCTGCGTCCGCAAGGACGCGCGGCCGTGCCGCTCGCGCTTGCGCTCGGCGGCGGAGAGACCGTGATGGTGATCAGCGGTCCGAATACCGGCGGCAAGACCGTCGCGCTCAAGACGGTCGGCCTCGCGGCGCTTTCGGCTCAGTCCGGGATTCCCGTGGCGGCGGAACGTGCCGAGTTGCCGATCTTCGACCGCGTGCTGGCGGATATCGGCGACGAGCAGTCGATCGCCGCGGACCTGTCGACGTTTTCGGCGCACATGCTGAATCTGAAATCGATGCTGGAGGTCGCGACCGACCGCTCGCTGATTCTCGTGGACGAGATGGGCACGGGCACCGCTCCCGACGAAGGTGCCGCGCTCGCGGTCGCTCTGCTCGAGGAGTTTCGCACGCGCCGGGCGCTGACGCTCGCCACCACGCACCACGACCGCCTGAAGGCCTACGCCTCGACGACGCCCGGAATTGTCAATGCGGCGATGGAATTCGACGAAGCCAATCTGCGGCCCACGTACCGGCTTCTTGTGGGTGTGCCGGGAACGTCCAGCGGGATCGAAATCGCGCGGCGTCTGGGATTGCCCGCTCGCGTGATCGATCACGCACAGGCGAGCCTGTCACCCGAATCGCGCGAGGCGCGCGACCTGATCGCTTATCTTCATCGCAGCCGCGATGAAGTGGGCGAGGTCAAACGCCAGGCCCGCGAAGAACTTGCGCAGCTCGAAGCGGACCGCCGCGCGCTCCAGACCGAATGGATCGACCGCCAGAAAAAGCGCATTGCGGAGCTCGAGAAGGGCTTCCGCGAGACGCGGAAGCATCTCGAAGCCGAGGTCGCGCAGCTGACCGGCGACATCAAAGATCGCACGCTACGGGCGCAAATCGAAAAGCAAGCCGGACGCCGCCTGGGAAAGATCGAGTCCGAAGCTCGCGCCGAAACTGACGCCGCCGTCGTCGAGACACTCGCCGCTTCGCAAGCAGACCTCGGCGTGACGGTCGCGGGAGGTGAAAAGCTAATCGCACCAGAGCAACTTTCGGCCGGAAAGAGGATACTGGTGAAAGGATTCAAGCAGCCGGTCGTCTTTCGCCGACATGACGGGCGCAATGCCGAAGTCGAGGCTGGTCCGTTGCGAATGAAGGTGCCACTGGGGGATATCACCAGCATCGAAAGCGAAACAGCACCAGCGAAGAGCGGTGCCGCGGCGGGCGTGCGCCCCGGGGGGATCACGGTCCACGCGCGGCCCAGCGACGAACCTGGCACCGAGGAGATCAACGTCATCGGCTGCACGGTCGAGGAGGCAAACCGGCGCGTCGACAAGTTTCTCGATGAGGCCGCGCTGGCCGGAAAGCCTTCCGTCCGCATCATCCACGGCCATGGGACGGGCGCGCTGCGCCGCGGCCTCGCGGAATTCCTGTCCACGCATCCGCTTGTCGAACGCATTCACGCGGAAGCGGAAGACCGAGGGGGCACGGCGATAACCGTGGCCGAATTGAAATCGTAGCGGTAAGGTGCTAAGAGAAGGAAGGAATGGCTGAAGCCGGATCATTCGCGGAAAAGGTAAAGCAGCAGGCGGACATCGTCCGCGTGATCGGCGAATACGTTCGCCTGAGGAAGACCGGGCAGAATTTCACCGGCCTCTGCCCGTTTCACCAGGAAAGGACTCCCTCGTTCGCCGTACATCCGGCGCGGCAGATTTATCACTGCTTCGGCTGCGGCGCAGGCGGCGACGTCTTCAAGTTCGTAATGGAGCTCGAGAAATGCACGTTTCCGGAGGCGGTGCGAACCGTCGCCGAAAAGTGCGGCATCGCGATTCCCAGGCCGCGCGAGCGTTCGCCGGAAGAGCGCCGGGAGAATCAGCAACGCACCGCGCTCGTCGAAATGCACCGGGAAGCGGCGGCGTTCTTTGCGCGGCAGCTTCACGACGGGACCGAAGGCAAAGTGGCGATGGCGTACCTCGAGGACCGCGGTCTCGACCGGCAGGCCATGGCCCGTTTCGGGCTGGGATGGGCGCCGTCGTGCGGCGACGCCCTGTTGCGCCAGTTAAAGTCGAAGTATCCCGAAAAACTGCTGGAAGCCTCGGGCCTTTTTTCGCGCGATCAAAGCGGGCGCCTCTACGACCGCTTCCGCCGCCGGATCATGTTCCCGATCTCAAATGACTCGGGCAAGGTCATCGCTTTCGGCGGGCGTGCCATGGGCGACGACATGCCAAAGTACATGAATTCGCCCGAGACGCCGGTCTACTCGAAAAGCAACGTGCTCTATCACCTCGACCGTGCGAAAGAAACGCTGCGGCAAAGCGATTTCGCCATCCTTGTCGAGGGCTACATGGACGCGATCGCAGTGGCGCGCGCGGGCATCGCGAACGTGGTCGCGAGTTGTGGGACGAGTCTCGCCGAGCCGCAGATCAAGCTGATGGGCCGCTTCACGCGCCGCGTCGTCGTCAATTATGACCCCGATACGGCGGGGCAGGCGGCGACGGAACGCTCGCTCGTGCTGCTGCTTGAAAAGGAGTTCGACGTGCGCGTCCTCGCGCTTCCCGGCGGCGCCGACCCCGATAAATTCCTGAAGGAACAGGGCGCGGACGCCTACCGGAAACTGCTCGCGCAGGCGCCGCCGTATCTCGATTACCTCATCGGGCGCGCTCGGCAAATGGACCGGACGACCGCTTCAGGAAAAGTCGCTGCGCTGAATTTTCTGATGCCCTACGTGCAGCGGCTTCCGAACCGGCTGCTGCGCTCCGAATGGGCCACACGGATCGCTTCCGAACTGCGCGTTGACGAGCCTGTCCTGCGTGAAGCGCTGCGCCGCGCCGCTGCCGAGCGCCGCAGTGAAGTAAAGCCGAAAGCGGAATTGCTCGCGCCGGTAGTACGGCCCGCGGAACGAAGGCTCATGCAAATGCTCGTCGAAGCCGAAGGCTTTCGTGAAAAGCTCGCGCGGGAGATTGCCTCCAATCACTTGCATCGAGGCCTTGAAACAGAGAGGATCTTCGAGGCTCTCGTGTCGGCAATCGTTTCAGGCGAGCGGGCCGATGCCGCCACGCTTGCTGGTGCTCTCGAGGAAAAGGATCGCCGGATGCTTTTCGAAGTTCTGTTCGAGTCGTCTGCGGAAGCCACATGGGAAGAGGCGGAAAGCTGCCTCGGAGTCTTACGCAGCCGTCCTGTGGAACAGGAACTCGCCGAACTGCAGAGGAAAATCGAAGCTCAGGCTCCCGCCGAGGAATTGACCCGCCTGCTTACCCGCCGGCTTGAGTTGCAGAGGATGCTGGCGCGAAGGTGACAAAGCTCCCGTCCATCGTGATTGTGGGACGCCCGAACGTGGGAAAGTCCACGCTCTTCAACCGGCTCACGGGAACTCGCCGGTCGATCGTGACGAACGAACCGGGCATCACGCGCGACCGCATCTACGGAACGGCGCAATGGGACGGCCGGGCGTTCGAGGTTGTCGACACGGGCGGAATCGTGCCCGAAGACAAAGCTGGAATTCCCGGCGAGATCCTCCGGCAGGCGCGCGTGGCGATTGAAAACGCGGCGCGCGTTGTCCAGGTGGTGGATGGCCGTGCGGGACCGATGCCGCTCGATGCCGAACTCGCGCAGCTTTTGCGGCGCGCCGGAAAGCCGCCCGTTCTGGCCGTAAACAAAGTGGACTCGCCCAAGCAGGCGGAGGCGGCGGCGCAATTCTACGAACTCGGCGATGAGATTTTCCCGATTTCGGCGGAGCACGGCTTCGGCGTCGACACGATGCTCGACGCGCTGACGGAGAACTTCCCTCGCGGCGAATCCACAGAAGCCAAGCCGGACATCAACATCGCCATCATCGGCCGGCCGAACGTGGGCAAATCCACGCTGCTCAACCAGCTCGCGGGCGCGGAGCGATCCATCGTTTCGCCTGAGCCGGGCACGACCCGCGATATGGTGGACACGGTCGTCGAGCGCCACGGTAAAACGTACCGTTTTCTCGATACCGCCGGAATCCGCCGCAAGGGCAAGACGAAGCTCATCGCGGAAAAGCTGAGCGTCATCATGGCGCGAAGTCATCTCGAGCGCGCCGACGTGGCGCTGCTCATCGCGGACGCGTCTATGGGCGTCACGTCGCACGACGCGACCATCGCGAGCTACGCCGAGCAGTCGGGCCGGTCCGTCATCATCGTGATGAACAAGTGGGACCTCGCGATCGAGGCGGCCCAGGAAAAAGCTACCAGAGAGAAAAAGCACAGCGGCAAAGAGCCTGGCAAAGGCATGAGTCCAGAGAAGCTTCTTTCGGACTACGAGCCGATGGTGCGGAGAAAACTAAAATTTCTCGATTATGCGCCGGTGGTGTTTCTTTCGGCACTCACGGGCGATCGCACTGAAAAACTCTACACGCTGATCGACCGCGTTATCGAGGCGCGCCGCAGGCGTATCTCAACCGGCGAGCTGAACCGCTGGCTGGCGGGCGTCGATCTCGATCGCGGCACTTCGCCCGCGAGCCGCAAGGTGAAGATCTATTACGTCACGCAGGCCACCGCCTCGCCGCCGACATTTGTGCTGTTCACCAATCAAACGAAGCCGCTGCACTTCAGCTACCAGCGCTTCCTCGAAAACCGCCTCCGCGCCGCTTTCGATTTCACGGGCACGCCCATCCGCTTCAACCAGCGCTTAAAGAAGCGCGAGCGGCCCGACAGCGAAAAGCGCGAATTTCGCAAGGGTGAAAAACGCACGCCGCGCCATAGCGAGAAGCCCAACCGGCACCGTGGCCACAAGCGCGACTCCGACCGGTAAACCAAGCCTTTCCACAGGCCCCGAGGGGTTGACACGGCCCGAAATCGGCCTAGGATACAGAAAAGCCATGGCAAGTGCGGCCCAACCCGCGCCGGAAATCCCTGAAAAGAGCCTGTTTCGCATCGGGGAGGTGAGCCGTCTGACGGCTACGAAGGCGTTCGTCCTGCGCTATTGGGAGTCCGAGTTCCCCACGCTTCAGCCTGTGAAAAGCCCGAGCGGCCATCGCCTCTACCGCCGCGAGGATATCGAGACCGTCTTCGAGATCAAGCGGCTGCTCTACGAAGAGGGCTTCACGATCGCAGGTGCGCGGAAGCACCTTGCCGGGCAGGACGGAGGGAACGGAGACGGATCGCCCGCCGAACCGGCCGACACATCGCATTCTGCGGCTCCGCCTGCAAAACTCGACCGCGGTTCTCGCGCCCATCGAAAATTCCTGCTCGATCTCCACGAAGAGCTTCTCGCCGTCTTGACCCTTCTCGAACGCGAGTGATAGGCTGATTCCTGGCCTTCGCAGCCTTAAACGGGCTGATCGCGGCCGGTGCGGTCGGGACGTGGCGCAGCCTGGTAGCGCGCACGCTTGGGGTGCGTGAGGTCGCTGGTTCGAATCCAGTCGTCCCGACCATTGTTTCCCTCCGCCTCAGAACAACGGAGCCTTTCGGACGGCGATTCGCCCGCCGCGGAACCTTCATGCCGAATATTCTGATCACAAATGACGACGGGATTCACGCGCCCGGTCTGCGCGCGCTGGCCGCTGTGCTGAGCGAACTCGGCACGGTCACCATCGTCGCCCCTTCGCACGAACGCAGTGCCTCCGCGCAGTCGCTCACGCTGCGCCAGCCGATCTATTGCGACCAGCTTGCCGAACGCGAGTATGCGATCGAAGGAACGCCCGCGGATGCCATGATCGTGGCCCTGCACACGCTTCTCAAGGAAAAGCCGGACATCGTCGTCTCCGGAATCAACCCCGGCGCCAATCTCGGCGAAAACATCTATTATTCTGGCACGGTCGGCGCCGCGATGGAGGCGGCGATCAATCGCCTGCCGGCGATTGCTCTTTCCGTCGTGGGCCGCCGGCGCGAATTCGATTTTGCGCCTGCCGCAAGCTTCGCTCGCGCTCTCGTCCCGCTGGTTTTGCTCGAAGGCCTGCCCCCGGGCGTTCTGCTCAACGTCAATGTCCCGCAGGATTGGAGCGGCGGGGTGCGCCTCACCCGGCAGTCGTCGAAAATTACGCGCAACGTGCTTCAGCCGGGCACCGACCCGCGCGGCCGCCACTACTACTGGCTCAGCGAACAGCAGTTTATCGGGGGGATCGAACCGGATACGGACCACGCCGCGATCCGCGATGGCGCCGTCTCCATCACTCCGCTCGAAGTCGATCAGACGCATGCCCCTTCTCTCGACCATCTTTCGCGCTGGGCTCTGATGCTTCAGAACTCCTCGCACGGCTGAACGTCCACCCGCGGCCGCTTCGCTTGCTTTCCGGCCGCCGCTTGCCAGGATTGCGTCGCCGGTGTGCTATTTTAGTTTTCCATCGCTCCAGTCTCGGGGCCGCCGAACCTATGCCGAAAAAGGCCGCAACCGCACAACGCGAGGAAGTTACCGTCGAAGGAATCTTCGGTCCCGGCGGGCTGCTTGAAAAACGCCACGCCGGATACGAGTTCCGCCCCTCGCAGCTCGCCATGGCGCAGATCGCCGCGGACGCTTTCGAAAAGCACCAGCACGCCGTCATCGAGGCCGGCACCGGCACGGGCAAAACGCTCGCCTACCTCATTCCGGCCATTCGCAGCGGCCGCCGCGTGGTTGTTTCGACCGCCACGAAATCACTACAGGAACAGCTCTTCCAAAAGGACGTTCCGTTTCTCCAAAAGCATTTTGCGCCGAATCTGAAAGCGGCCCTCATGAAAGGCCGCGCCAATTTCCTTTGCCGGCAGAAGGTGCATCAGATGGAAGGCCAGCCGGTCCTCAAAGGAATCGACGAACTCGACTGGTTCTCTCAGATCCGCGAATGGGAGAAGCTGACCGAAACGGGCGACCGCAGCGAACTGACGTTTCTCCCCGACGACGCCGAACTATGGAACCGCATCGACGCGCGCAGCGACCTCTGCACCGGCCAGAAGTGCCCCGAATTCCAGCGCTGTTTTGTCACGGCCATGCACCAGCGCGCGCACGAAGCCGATCTCATCATCGTCAATCACCATCTGTTTTTCGCCGACCTCGCCATCCGTCAGGACGACTTCGGCTCGATCCTGCCGGAATACTCCGCCGTCGTTTTCGATGAAGCTCACGAAATCGAAGATGTCGCGAGCGACTATTTCGGCCGCCAGCTTTCGAGCTACCGCTTCGAGGAGCTCACCCGCGATACCGAAAGCATGCTGCGCGTCCTGCGGATCGAAGCCGCCCCTCTGAGGAAGCATCTCGCCCGCATGCGCGAGCGCGCCCGCGGCTTCTTCGAACGGTTTCCCGAGCGCGAGGGCCGCTATCCATTCGGACCGGTCGAAAGGCATGCGTTCCTCGATCAGAATCGCGAGGCCTACGACGATCTAGCCGCCGCCGTGAAGCGCACCGAAACCGAACTCTCCGCGATCTCGCCCAAGCCTGAGGAAATCGTCGCCATGGCGCGGCGCGCTGCCGAAATGCGCCGCGAGCTAGCTTTTCTGCTCGAGAGCGAGGAGAAGACATACGTCTACTGGTACGAGCGCCGCGGGCGCGGCGTCTTCCTCGCGGCCACTCCGATCGACGTCAGCGAAATCCTCCGCGAAAAACTCTTCGACCAGTTCGACACGGTGATTCTCACCTCGGCCACGCTCGCCGTCGCGGGCAGATTCGACTACCTCAAGCAGCGCCTGGGCGTGCGGCCTTCGCAGGAAGCCGTGCTGCCCCAGGAGTTCGACTACGCCACGCAGGCGCTGCTCTACATGCCGCGTTCGCTCCCGGACGTGCGGAACCCTTCGTTCGCCGCCGCAGCCGCCGATGAAGTCATCCGCCTGCTCGAAATCTCGCAGGGCCGCGCCTTCTGCCTGTTCACCAGCTACTCGCAGATGAGGGACCTTCACCAGCGCGTCTCGGCGCGCGTCGGCTTTCCGCTCCTGCTTCAGGGCACCGCCCCGCGCTCCGTCCTGCTCGACCGCTTCCGCTCGACGCCGAACGCGGTCCTCTTCGCCACTTCGAGCTTCTGGCAGGGCGTGGACGTCCCCGGCTCGCAGCTTTCGTGCGTGATTATCGACCGCCTGCCGTTCGCCGTGCCGAGCGATCCGATCGTGGCCGCTCGCGTACGGGCGCTTACCGATGACGGCCGCAACGCGTTCGCCGAATATCAGGTGCCGGAAGCCGTGCTCGCGCTCAAACAGGGCTTCGGCCGGCTCATCCGTTCGAAGACCGATCGCGGCATCCTGGCGATCCTCGATAACCGCATCCAGCGGATGCAATATGGTAAGATTTTTCTTGAGTCCCTGCCCCAGTACAAGACCACGCAGGACCTCGCGGAAGTCGCCCGCTTCATGGAAGACCATCCCCGGTAGCGAGCGCGGTGCGCCTTTTGCGTCCGGCGCTCTCTCGCGGGGCGAGGCGTTTCCCGGTCCAGTCGGCCGGACTCGGAGGAAGGCCCATGTACGAAGTCAGCGTTGACGAAACATTTGCCGCCGCGCACAACCTGCGCAACTACAAGGGGAAATGCGAGGATTTGCACGGCCACAACTACAAAGTGCGCATCGTTCTCGCGGGCGAGGAGCTCGATTCGACCGGGCTGCTCTACGACTTCGTCCATCTCAAGCAGGTGATCCGCGGCGTGATTCTCTCGCTCGACCATAAGTATCTGAACGAGCTGCCGCCCTTCGATGCCTTGAACCCGTCGGCGGAAAATATCGCCCGCTACATTTACGATCAGACCTCGAAGCAGATTCGCCAGACGCCCGGGGGCGCGGGAATCGCAAGCATCACGGTCTGGGAGACGGAGACGACCGCGGCCACCTACCGCCCGTAGCGGCAATTGTTCGCGGGGCTTCGAAAGGGCATCGCTATGGTGATCACCGAGATCTTCAAATCCATTCAGGGAGAGGGCACTCGCGCCGGACTCCCTTGCATCTTCGTCCGCCTCACGGGCTGCAATCTCCGCTGCACGTGGTGCGACACAGCCTATGCCTTCCACGGCGGCGTGAAGCACACCCTGGATGAAGTTCTCGGCAAGGTGCGCGCGCTCGCCGGCGATGGAACCGGCCGGATTTCACTCGTCGAAATCACCGGTGGCGAGCCGCTGTTGCAGCCCGAAACGCCCGCGCTCGCCGAGCGGCTTCTCGCCGAGGGCTGTACCGTGATGATCGAAACGAGCGGCGAACGCTTCATCGGCGTTCTGCCCCGCGATGTCGTCAAAATCGTGGACGTGAAATGCCCGGACTCCGGCGCGCCCGGCACTTTCGACCTGGCCAACCTGGACGCCGTGGACCGAAAGGACGAAATCAAGTTTGTGATTGCGAGCCGCCGGGATTACGATTTTGCGCGCGATTTCACCGCGCGGCACCGGCTCGCCGAACGCGTTCATCAGGTGCTGTTTTCTCCCGTGTTCGCGGATCCGGCCGCCCGCCGGGCCGGCCTGGACGCTCGCGAACTCGCGGAATGGATTCTGGAGGATCGCTTGCCCGTGCGGCTCGGGTTGCAGCTGCACAAGTTCATCTGGGATCCGGCCATGAAAGGAGTCTGACCTCGCTGATATGTTTTTCACGTGTCATTCTGAGCAGAACGTCCCGATGACTTTCTTTCCTCGGAAATCGTTCCGTTGCGATTTCCGAGTCGGGACGCGTAGTCGAAGAATCTCTCTTCGATTTGGAAACTAACTAAGGAAGTTCGACCAACAATGGCGGAAAAACCCAAGGCGGTGGTGCTGCTCAGCGGAGGCATGGATTCCACCGTCACCGCTGCGATCGCCAGCCGGACTCATCGCCTGGCTCTGTTGCACGCCAGCTACGGCCAGCGCACGGAGCGGCGCGAGCGGCGCGCTTTCGACGAGATCGCGGATTTCTACGGCGTCCGCGACCGGCTGGTTGTCCGCTTCGACGCCTTCGCGCAGATCGGCGGCTCCGCTCTCACCGATGACCGCATCGTCGTACCCGAATCGGGCGCGGCGCTTGCGCCGGACGCCGGGATTCCCGTAACGTACGTTCCCTTCCGCAACGCTCATTTCCTTTCGGCGGCCGTCAGCTGGGCGGAAGTGATCGGCGCGTCGGCCATTTTCATCGGAGCCGTGGCCGAGGACAGCTCCGGCTATCCGGATTGCCGCCCGGAATACTATCGCGCCTTTCAGGCCGTGATCCGCGAAGGCACGCGCCCCGAAACGCACATCGAGATCGTGACGCCGGTGATCGCCATGCGGAAGAGCGAAATCGTTCGCCGCGGAGCGGAATTGGGCGCTCCGCTGGACCGCACTTGGTCGTGCTACCAGTTTGAGGACGAAGCGTGCGGCACGTGTGATAGTTGCCGCCTGCGCCTTCGGGCGTTCGCCGAGGCGGAATTGCGCGACCCTATCGCATATCGGGCCCAAGTTGCGCGATAATGTGCCGCGGGAGTCTTAGGGGGAGGACATTAATCATATGAAACGATTGATCCCTGTCTTGGGAGCGCTTGCGATTGCTCTGTTGTTCGCTGCGGCCGCCGGAGCGCAGAATGCGCGGATCGTGGGCCAGGTTTTGGACCGCGATGGAAAACCCTGGCCGGATATCACGGTGACGATGAAGAGCGACACGGGGCGCACCTTTACGGTCAAGACGGACAAGCAAGGGAAATTCTCCCAAATCGGCCTTCAGGGTGGTATCTACACCTTCACCCTGACCGATTCGACCGGCGCCTTGAACTTTAAGGAACAGCATCAGATCGGCGCGGACGGGGATACCGAGGTCGACTTTAATTTCAAGCAGCTCGCCGCGCAACAAGCCCCGAGCGCGGAGCAGCAAAAGGCTCAAGCGGAATCGCAGAACAAGTTCAAAGAGATGGCGACGCACTTCAATGCGGGGAAAGCAGCGCTCGATGATGCAGAGACGCTCCACAAGCAGCTCGCGACCTTGCCCCCCGATCAGAAAACCGCCAGCGAGGACAAGATAAAAGGCGACTACGACACCGCCATCACCGAGCTTCAGCAAGCGGAGCAGGGAGTTCAGCCGAAGGATACAAAGAACCACGCCATCGTTTTGGCCACGCTCGGCCAGGCTTATGATCGCGCGGGTCGCTATGATGACGCCGCCAATGCCTATCAAAAAGCAATCGACACGATGCCCCAGGCCTCATATTACGTGGATTTGAGCACTGCGGTGGTCAATGCGGCGGCGGCCCAGAGCGATCCCGCCGCTCTCCAGTCGAAGGTTACCGACGCGGGCGCCGATTGCGACAAGGCCGGCGCGCTCGATCCGACCGTCACGGCGAGATGCTGGAAAAACATCGGCATCGTCCTCAGCAACAAGAACCAGTTGAGCGCAGCCGTTACGCCGCTTCAGAAGGCGTCTGCGGCGGATCCGAAGGACGCTCAGACGTGGTTTCTGCTCGGCGGCGCGCTCGCGGCCCAGATCGTCACAAAACAAGAGGGCACCAAGCTCACCTACACGTTTCCGCCGGGGCTCACCGATGCGTACCAGCACTGCATCGACGCAGACCCGAACGGGCCTTACGCCGCGCAAGCGAAGGCGACGCTTGATGGTTTGAACCAGCTGAGCGGTGGAACGTCGACCCTTGTGAATGAAAAGAAGCCCAGCTCCAATCAGAAGAAAAAGAGCAACTAGCGAATGGCTTTCTCGCGAGGATGACTATAGAGCGGCTCCTCGAGCGTGCGGCGTTCCTTTCACCTCGTTATAGTCTTTTTTGCCTCTGAAGAGGCTCCGTTTTCGCCTCTCGACCGGACCGCGCGACAGTGCTATTCTTCGCTCGTGATACTGAGGCAGCCGGTGCACGCAGTGGACTCAAGCCAACCGAGCACCCAGCGTCGACGCAGCGAACGAATCTCCGAAACCCTGCCCCTGATCGTTCGCGGTATCGATCTTCTTGGCCAGCCCTTCGAAGAGCGCACGTCCACGCTTGCGTTGAACCTTCACGGATGCCGCTATGCGTCCAAGCATCATTTGCCGAAGAACAGCTGGGTCACGCTCGAAGTCCCGCAAGGGGTCGAGCGGCGCAACGTGCGCGCGCGCGTTGCGTGGATTCAGCGGCCGCATTCGGTGCGCGATTTTTTTCAAATCGCCGTCGAGCTGGAAAGCCCGGCGAACATCTGGGGAATTGATTCTCCGCCTGAGGACTGGCAAAACACCGGAGCTTCTCTTCATCCGGGCGCCGGCCCGCAGCCGGAACGAGATTTGCTGATCGCCGAAGGGCCGGAGCCCCGTCCGCTTCGATCATCCCTTCCCACTTTTATGGAAAGCATGGCGCCCAATATGAACACACCCTTGGATCCCGCGTTTGCTTCATCGTCGTCCCTCGGAACCGAATCTGTGCCGGTAACGGAAAGCCCGCTCTTGAGCGAATGGAAAGCGGAGCTTGAGCGCCAGGCCAACCACGCTGCCGAAAGCGCCTTGGCACACGCAGGCGAGCTGATCCAGCAGGCTGCCCAGGAGCTCGAGCGGACCCGGGCTGTCGCGCAGGAGGCCTTCTCGGCGCAACTGGCGGCGCAGCAGGACGAGTTCGTGAGCGGACTGAAGTCGGAGTTCGAGACGGTTTTGGCCCGCACTCGCGAGATCCTGCATGAATTGGATCAGAAGGCGCAGGCGCTGCGCGCCGAAGGCGAAGCGGCGGCCGAGTACACGGGTCGCCTGGCCCAGGCGCGCCTTCAGATCGAGGCCGCCGAAGCGGCGCGGCCGCAGCAAGCCGGTCCCTCGCCGGAGGAGGTCCACACTGAATCCGCCCTCGCGGACTGGCGCGGGCGTCTGGAATCCGAGATGGGGATCGCCCAAGGCCAGTGGAACGAGCTGTTGCAATCGTCACTGGATAGCAGCATCGAGCGCCTCGTCGAGCATCTCTCCGGGCGTTCGCAGGAAGTCGTGCGCCGCGCCGAACAAAAGATCTCCGAACGATTCGCCGAACTGCGGGAACCCCTGGGGCAAATTTCCGCGGATGCGCGCGAAACGCTTTCGGGTTTGAAATCCGCGCTCGAGCAGGAAATTGGCCGCGCCCGCTCCTCGCTCGCCGAGATCGAGCATTCGGCGAGCCGCATGAAGGAATACTCGGCGCAGCTCGAGGCGGCCAGTCACGACACGCTGAATGAACTGCATCGGCGCCTGGAAAACATTCTCGAAGCGCAGACCGAGGAAATGCATCGCCGCGCCGCGCATCTTGCGGATGGCGTGCAGCAGCGGATCGGTCCCGCGCTGGATGCCGCGAGCCAGCAGCTTGTCGAGCGCACCGTCGCGGACGTCGAGTCCAGGCTCGCGCCGCGCATCGAGCGCGTTTCCGAGCTCCTTCGCGAGCTGGCCCCCCGCGAGGGCCAGGCCGAAGAGAGCCTGCGCCTGTATCGCGAGCGTCTGCGTCAGGTTTCGGAGAACAGCCGGCGCGAAGTGGCTTCTCAGATCGCCGCGACCGTCTCGAACCTCCGCAACGATTTCGAGGAGGCGCGGAAGGAGGCCTTGGCAAAGTGGAGCGAGGAACTGGACGCGGCCGGTGTCCGCGCCTCCCACGGGGCCGCCGAGTCCATCGGCCGCTCCTCGGAATGGTTCCAGCAGGAGGCGCGCGCGCGCTTGCAGGTACTGGTGGAGCAGACGCTCGCCAACGCCGCCGGTGGCTTCGAAGAAAAAGCAGCCGACGCGGCGCGCCACTTCGAATCCCGGCTCGAGGAGCAGTCTTCGGGCCGCATCGCTCAGGTCCACCAGCAGCTCGACGGCATCGCCGGCGATTTGGCCGGACGGACGTGCAGCGAGATCGATGCCGCTGCCGAAGCCGCGGCTGCCTCCTTCGGCCAGGTTCTGCGCGGCATTTCCGAACAGGAGGTCCTGCATTTCACGGACAGCAGCCGCATCGCTCTCGCCGAACGCCAGCAGGATTTCGACCGTTTCACTCATCAGGCGATGTTCGATCTCGAGACGAGCGCCCGGGCGTCCATGGACCAGCTCCGCTCGCAATTCCACGCGCAGATGGCCTCGCAGGTCGAAACCGCCGTCTCCGAGGGACGCAGCTCTCTCGGCGTCGAATTCGCCTCGGCTCTGGATGCACACCGGGCTGAGCGTGCTGTGCACGAGCAGGAATGGGCCGCCAGCCTCGGCCGTCTCGGCGAGGAAGCCGCCGGCAAATACGAGGAACGCTTGCAGAACGCTTCCGACGCCTGGCAGGTTTCCTCCGTGCGTCGCCTCAACGAACACGGCCAGAACGCGATTGAATCGCTCGTGCGCTCGGCCGATCAGGCGCTGCGCGACTCCTGCTCGAAGGTCTTCGAGGGCCTGGCGGAGATGTTTCGGGATCGCTCGACGAACCCGGTGGGAGCGGTCGGTTTTGTTCCGCCGCCGGGCCGCGAATCCGGAGACTTGCCTATCCCGCATCAGCAGTCGGCGTCGAGCGGCTCAAACGCCTGACGGCCCGCCCGGTCTACTTCTCGCCCACCGCTTCCCGGACGGAACGCGCCACATGCTCGACCTGCTCCTGCGTTAGACCCGGATGCACGGGCAAGCTGAGCACGTGCTCGCAAGCGCGCTCGGCGTGTGGAAAAGTTCCCGGAGGACAACCTGCGGACGAATATGCGGGTTGCAGGTGCACCGGTCTCGGGTAGTGGACCACGGTCTCGATCTCCCGCTCCGCCAGATGTGCCATTACCGCGTTGCGATTGTTCACGTAGATTACGAACTGGTGGTACACGGATTCGTCCCGCGGATCGTCCACCGGCAGTTCCAGCCGCGCTCCGGCAAGCAGGCGCCGGTACTCGCGCGCGATTTCCTGGCGGCGCGCCGTCCAGGCGTAGAGGTGCCGAAGCTTGATCCTCAGAACGGCGCCCTGAAGCCCTTGCATCCGGTAGTTGTAGCCGGGGAACTCGTGCTCGTAGCGAGCCGTCTGCCCGTGGTTGCGCGCCGCGCGTGCGAATTTGGCAATCCGGTCGTCGTTGGTCGTCAGCGCGCCGCCCTCGCCGTAGGCGCCCAGGTTTTTCGTCGGATAGAAGCTGAAAACCCCCGCGTCGGCTAGCGCCCCCGCCCTCCGGCCTCGATATCGCGCGCCGTGCGCCTGAGCCGCGTCCTCGAGAACGCGGAGATTGCGCGACGCGGCAATCTCGCGGATCGCGTCCATGTCGGCGCAGCGCCCGTACAGATGAACCGGCAGGATCGCGCGCGTCCGGCGCGTGATGGCCCGCCCGATGAGTTTCGGGTCGAGATTCCCCGTGGTGGGATCGATATCGACGAAGATGGGCGCCGCGCCGCAGTACGTGATCGCCTCGGCCGTCGCGAGGAACGTGTTGGGAGTAGTAATGACCTCGTCATCCGCCTGGACTCCGAGGGCCAGCAGGCCAAGGTGGAGCGCCGCCGTTCCGTTGCTGAGCGCAACGCAGTGCTTCGTACCGCAAAAGTCCGCGAATTCCCGCTCGAACGCCTCTACCTCCTCGCCCAGCACGAACGAGGAGTTCCGGCAGACCCGGTCGAGCGCCGGCAGAATTTCGTCCCGCAGTTGCCCGTACTCGGCTTTCAGATCGAGAAGAGGGACCTTCATCCGGCGCTGCCTTTCACGATGCACAAAAACTTTACTGTACGCGGCCCCACTCCACAAGCCCGGTGTCGGAATCGCCGCCGGCGCGGCAATGGTGCGGAGGCTGGAAATTGCACGGCTCTTGCCCGCGGGCGATTGTCCGAGCTGTGGTACAAAGGGAGTTCCGTCACGCGTGGACGGATGACGTTAGTTCTGTTCGCCGCATTATCCCATGGAAGGCTATGTCTGAGAGCACGGCCAAGAGCAAACGCAGGTACCAGCGCATCGAAACTCCGAAAGGCGTTTGGGTGGCCTGGCAGGACAAAGGCGGCGCGCAGAGCGTCTCGCGCGTGCGCGACCTGAATCTCGGGGGGATGTTCATCGCCACGCCGAACCCGTCGCCCGTGGGCACGGTCGTCGCGATCCTGCTTTCGGTCCCGGAAGGCGAAATACGCGGCCGCTCGACGGTGCGCAACATCACGTCCGGCGGCATGGGCGTGGAGTTTACCGAGATGACCCTGCAGGACAAAACCCGGCTGAACGCCCTGATCAACCGGCTGCTGGCTTCGAATCAAGACTGATTCCTCCGGGGACTTTTCACGGCGATCGCGGGGGCGGACATCATGCGTGGTTATATCCGACTTCGGGCCGGGGAATCCAGTTCCGCCGCGCGGCAGCCACCCTCTGACGTGTGACGATTAGCTTGAGGCGCCGTCCTTTGTTTTCAGTGGATTGGGTCATTTTCTAATCGCCTGTGTGTCGATTAGGATTTTCTCTCGAAGGCTTCGGACGCGGCGGGGCGGCAGCCCGATCCAGGAGCCGGATCCGCCGTTGCCTTTCGATTCCTTCCTTCTTGCGACTTTTGTTTCCGCTTTGCATGTCACCACCAACGTAGCACGCGGCAGTGCGGTTTCGACTGTTCTTCAGTACAGAATTGGTACAAGTTCTAGAACCCTGCACAAAAGCCGCGGAAGACTGGCCGTCCCGCAGATCGTCAGAAAGGCGTCGGAGAAAACGGCTTTGGCTGCGACTTCAATCCGGGGGAATTCGGCGGAGCAAACGGCTCGAGGACGAAGATGGCATAGCGGTAGATATCGAACTGGGTCTCACCGCTGGGAAGCTGAGTGTCGACGACATTGCCGAACGCGGCATGAAGTTGATGCATCTTGTCCTCGGGGAGCACGTCGAGCAACTCGCCGAAGTGATTCTTGGCCTTCGTGAGCGGGTCGACGTCATTTGGCGCCGGCGCGGCGGCGGTCACCGCCGCGTTTGTTGCCGGGGCGAGGGCTGGAGACTGGAGCGACCGGGATTGCTCCATTTTTTCCTGGTAACTCCGGTAGAAGTCGTAGCGAAACTGCTTCTCGTAGAGCGAGGCGTAAGCAGTCTTGACGGCATCGCCGGGCGGCTGCGCGGCGGCCAGAGCCTTGGCCGTGAAGTCCTTGAGCGCGGCGTCGAAATAGCGGAAGTTTGCGCGCGCGCCCATCAGCGGCCCTTTACCCGTTCTGGCGAGCGATGCGGCCAGGCGGTCGGTGCGCTCGTCGTAGCAGCGGCCATAGACGCGGATGCCCCGCAATTGCCCGCCCTGTGGTGACGCATCCATGGCGGCAATTTTTGCGATCCAATCCGAGGAGGTCATCTGGAGGATCTGGACGCAGGTCATTCCGAGGCGGTCCGCGCTGGATGCCTGCGGGGATCGGGTCTGCGGCTTTGCCCGGGATTGCGAACGCGCTGAAGCCAAAGGCGTCGCCGCAAACGCCAAAAGCAGCAACGCGAGCGCGCTCCTCATCTTTTGAATCGTAATCGAGCGCGACTCATGGACGCAACTGGGCAAGGGCCGGACCCGGTTCACCAAATCCGCCGCCAGCGCGGGCGGTTTCGGGCGGCACGATTTTCGTCGCCTGCGAGGCAGAGATAAGCCAGTGGCCGTCGCGCTTCACCTCGACGCGAGTGAAGATGCCGCGACGCGGCGGCATGAGTGAACCGTCGGGATTTCGCTCGCCGCTGGAACTGAAGTAGACGTGGACAACGGCGATGCCGGGAGTGAGAAATTTGACCTGGACCTGCTCGGTCTTCCAGGCGCTTTCCTTGACTTTTCCAGAGTGCAGCAACTTGAGGCTCTCCGCGAACGCCTCGCGCCCCTGAAACCATTCGCCCGCGAGATTGATGACGTCCGCATCCGGCGCGAAGAGGCTGACCATCGCGGGGACATCGTGGCTATTCCATGCCTCCTGCCACTGCGTTTCGACGGCAGCGATGGCCTCGATTTCCGCCACGCTGCCGCGTACCGTCGGGGCGCCGCCGCCCTGCGCGCGTACGGCAGCAGGAATCAGGAGAAGCGAGAGCGCCAGGAGTGCGAGCTTCGTTTGCATCGTGTACCTCCGAAAAAGCTCCGCGTCAATTTCCACCGCTGGCCCGCGGAAACCTGAGGCGGAACGTCACGCCCTCCTTCATCATCGGCGCACCGCCCGGCAGAAGGAGCAGGCCGCGCCCAAAGCAGGTTTTCATCCGGACCACGGTGCCATTCGTCCACTGGGCATCGCCCCCGCGGATGGCGACCTCCGCGCCGGAGTTCTGCCTCAGCAGCGCGGCAAAACGGGCCTGGTCCTGCTTATCGCGCTGGTGAAACACTATCACGATGACCGGCGGCGTCGTGCTGGCGTGAGCCTCGAGCACGCGGCAATCGACAGTGTTGGAATCGGGCTCCGCACCTTGACGCAGAGCCGCGAGAAGCGGCATCGTAAGCGCGTTTGCGGCGATGCAGAGAAGCGCGAGCCAAAGCTTCGTATGCATGTGATTCCTCCGGTGCTGTCGGCGCGATTGTCCGCGCAGGTCGGCGCGCAAGTCAAGGAATGCAGCTAGCGCCGGCGCAAAAGCGCTCGCTCGAGGAGGACATCCATCGCGCGATCGAGCCTCCGTTGCCGCGCCGCAGGAGATTTGGCGGAATCAAACCAGAGAATGAACTGGCGACGATGGCCCGGCGCGAGCGCCTGAAACGCCTTCCAGGCTTTGGGATGGCGCTTCAGCCCGACGCTCAGATCGGGCGGAACCGGGAGACTTCGCGATGCGCGGTCGATTCGAAGCTCGACGTTGACGACGTCGCCCACATCCGCGCGCGCCGCTTTCCGTAGCGCCGTGTTGAGCTGCAGCCGGTAACGCCCGCCACCAGCGGGAACGAGCGTGGTGCGAGCGCTCTTGCCGTTCACGCTCGCGACAACGGGGATGTGCTTCTTCTTACCGGACTCTTTTTCGAGGGCGCAGCCGATCTCTTCCGGCACGTGGACGTGCCGCATCATCCATATGCGGTAGATCGTGGCCATGAACCGCTTCGGAGCCAGCGATAAGGTGCGCCCAGTCACGGCTGTTCGGATACCGAGTACCTGGCCTCGGCGAAATCGAGTTCGCGTTCGAGATGCCGCAAGACTTCGTCGTTGATCTTATTTTGATTTCGCAAATGCAGAATAGTAGCGCGCTGGAGGGCGCCTAGTTGCCGGGAGAGGTCCCGCCATCGCTGGTAGTCCTCGGGCCGGTATCCGGCCTCCGCGGATTCGTTGCTCTCGAGAACGTTCATGCGGCGGCGGTAAAGCCGGATGAGCTCGTCGTACACCGGCGCAAATTCCGGTTGATCATCTTCGCGGCTGTGCTCGAGATATGCGAGGGCTGCCTCGACCATGGCGCGCCGCGCTTCTTCTTCCTCGATATTTCCCCCTGACGCGCCCGCCAGTCCCAGGCGGCGAATCAGCGGAGGCAGCGTCAGTCCCTGCAAGACGAGGGTCACAAAGATCACGCAGAACGTAAGAAAGATCATCACGTTGCGCTCGGGAAAGGGATCGCCGCTGGCCAGTCTTACCGGCAGCGAGATGGCGGCCGCCAGCGCCACGACACCGCGCATGCCGGTCCAGCCAATGATGAAGAGTGCGCGTGGCTGCGGGCGAGGTTCCGGCTGATGAAGGAGGCGGCGCCGAATGATATTCGATAGCCAACCACCGGGATACACCCATATGAGCCGCAGAGCGATCACGGCGCCGCTGAACAAGAGGCCCAGAAGCAACAGGTCGCCCAGATGATGGGTGTGAATGCCGGACAAGATGTAGGGCAATTGAAGCCCGATGAGCAGAAAGACGAAACCATTGAGGACGAATGTGAGAGTGCCCCAGACGGCTTGCCCGGTAAGGCGAGCGCCCCTCGACAGAAACAGGGAGCTCTTGTGGCCCAGATACAGGCCGCAGGCCACGGTAGCCAGCACTCCCGACGCGCGGGCGCCTTCCGCCGCTAGATACGCGAAATATGGCGCCATCAGGATGATTGTGATTTCGATCGGAGCGTCAACAATTCTCAGCACCAGGACGTGAATCAGCTTGCCGACGATCAGGCCGATCGCAATGCTCCCCAGCACAAGATAGACCATCCTCCAGATGTCCTCCGCGATCGGAGGGTTGCGCCCGGTGACCAGCAGGGCGATTGTGAACTCCAGAGCCAGCAGGCCGCTCGCATCGTTGACGAGGCTTTCTCCTTCAAGAACGTCCGTGATTCGCTTCGGCAGACCCAGCCGCTTGGCGATGGAAGTGGCGGCAATCGCGTCGGTGGTTGAAACCACGGCGCCGAGCACCAGACCCATCCGCCAGTCAAAATGCGGTAGGATCCAACGCGACACGGCAGCCACGCCAAAGACCGTGAAGCCTACGAGCCCGAACGCGAGCATCGAAATGCTGACCAGGTTATAGCGGAAGTCGCGCCACGAAGTGGACGCGGCGGCGGAAAACAGCAGCGGCGGCAGAATCACCAGAAACACCACGTCCGGGCTGAGCTCGATGCGTGGGGCGTGCGGAAAAAAGCTCAGAAGAAGCCCGCCGATCACCAGAATGATCGGGTAGGGAGTTTCGAGCCGCTTGGCGAGCGCCGCCAGCGCCACCACGAGAATCAGCAGCACCAGAACAACCAGCTCGACCCCGTGTATGGATGCCGCCCCCATGAAGACACCAAGAATACCCTAAGGGTCAGTCGGTTTCGCAAGGACGCGCCAGAGGCGCAGTAACGTTACTGATTCGCCGCGATTATCCTCGAACATGGCACGGCAAGAATTCCACTAGGCCGGTGTAGAGTTAGGAATGGTCATCCGAGGATGCCGAGCTGGTCTTCGTAGTCACGGTATTGTAGGGCTCCCCGCTAATTTAGACGTTCAGGGCCTCGTTTTTAGTTAGAGCTGCAAAAGCCAAGAAGGCCTCGTGCGGGGTGCGGTTTTCGACTCCGCGGTGAGGCCGGTCGTGATTGTAC